>Ga0208053_1000136_pt1 | contig 17108 bp, 16 predicted proteins | sample LakMenEpi20May10_FD_150719 | JGI IMG/M metagenome (GOLD analysis project Ga0208053, IMG submission 150719) | Freshwater microbial communities from Lake Mendota, WI - 20MAY2010 deep hole epilimnion (SPAdes) | ecosystem: Environmental > Aquatic > Freshwater > Lake > Epilimnion/Euphotic zone ... | reverse complement strand
GAATTAATATTTAAATGCTCTGGACAATTTGCTAAAGCTGAAATTAGAAGAAGTGAAAACAATGCAAATATGCAAATATTAAACAAGCAACATAATAAAATAATACAAGGCGAATATTCTCTCAAAAATCTACTATACTTTATTAAATGCACAAATCTATGTAATCAAATAGAAATTTATTTGGAAAACAATAGGCCTCTTATTGTAAAATATAATGTTGCTTCATTAGGCGAAATTAAGATGTGCTTATCATCATTGCCTAGTTCCAATAATTAGTCTAGCTATTTATGCTGCTTAAATACGCAAATTTGTTCTTCAATAGCAAATATATTATGAATAGCAAATGGATCTTTATTGGATGACGTATCAAAATTGTCAAAACAATCCTTTTTTTTCATCCATATTTTTATTATGCAGAAGTTTTTCTTAGGACTAATAGATATTCCATTTATATTAGTGCTTATATTTTCATCATCAATTAAAGTATTACCCACAATCTTATATAATAAAATTTTAAAAATAGCAACAATATTATTATTGCTTATTTTATATGAAAAACACCCACCATCAATATTGTCTTCTGTTTCCCATAAAGGTAGTATGGCGTCTTTCATAAAAAAGACCATTGTTTTTTTAATAATAGACTCGTGCAAATTTTCAATAAATAATGTTATTTCTTTTAAATAAGAAAATTTAGCAATGTGTTTATAACTTTCGAGAGTCCACTCATTATCATTTTGATAATGTATCCAACAACTCCACTCATTATTTAATTTATTCATAAGTATATTAATAATAAATTAAAATGTTTTTAAAATGTTTTAATTAAACTAATAATAAAAAAATGATAAAAAAAATAATAAATGCCCATTCACAATCATAATCATTGTAAGGTGCTGTAATGCTATTATTTACTATAGTCATAATAATTTAATAATTTAATAATAATATTAAATTATTATTTTTAATATATTTTAATAAAATGTTTAGCTTAGTGTTTAGCTAATTGTATTTATTTACAGGCGCGCAAATTCCTGCAGCATTTCTGATTTTTCCAGGAGGACAAATTTCATAACAAACTAGTCCAGTCTTTGATTTATATGTTAAAGGTGTTTCATTTATAGGACATGGTCTGTCATCCGCATATTTACTTAATGATGATATAATATTTTCTGCTTTGTGTGTATCGTAACTTGTTAAATCTTTGTCATCATATTTTAGTTTATAATCACTTGTTTTTCCAGCATCGCTAGAATTATTCCAAGCGTTTTGTTCGGCAGCCGATAACTTATTCCACAAAGTTTCTATTGTAGCATTAATTTGAATAGAACTAACTTGCGGATCTTTAGACTCTAAGTCGCGTTTAACACTTTCGTACTTATTGCGCTTAAATAAGTCATAACCGTCTAATTTATATTCATTATCATATTTGGTAGAATAGCTTTTATATTTATTAGGATTATTAGGATTAGTAGTTATAGCAGTATTAGTATTTATTCCAGCTATACTAACTGTTGGTAAAGCATAATTTATAGCACTTGGTCTAGAGCTAATATAATCATTGTATAATATATTATCTTGCGCTAAACTTTTTGCAAACATTGTATGATATAATTGAGAATTAACTAGTTGCTTAGCAAATGAAAATTCGCTAAAATAGTTTAATACTTTATCAACAATAAAGTATTTTGTAGGGTTATTAGATAAGTCATAAACAGAGTCGGAATTTAAGGGTAGTTTATATGCTTCATCTATGTTATCATATAGCTTATGCCGTAATTTATCTCTATCAATTCGCTCTTCGTTTTTATATTGATCATATTCGTAGGCGTATTTTTGCTGATTTAGTAACTCATTATCGGTTAATTCAATGTCATTATTTGAGCTATCGCGGGCATTACGTGTCTTGGATCTTAAATCTTTAGAGTCGGGGTCAAGACCGAAAACTTGTAATAATAGCGTAGATATAATTGTCATCATAATAATAGGTATAAAAACAATAATCCATGCAATAACAACAAATCCTAGATCGCATAATATATTAATTATTAAAGTAAATATTAGCATAAATATGAATTTTAAAAAAGCCTCGTTAATTTTATTGCTATAAATATCTATAAATATTTGAATTAATGAAAATCCTATATATATTAAAGCAGGGGCACAAATGCTTGATAAAAACATTAATATTATATTATATATTATATTATATAATATAACTATTGTATTAATTAGTTATTGGTTTTTTGTAATAGTTGAATAATTGAATTATTCTTCTCATTCATAATTTTATAAACTTCTAATTGCGACTCTAAACCACTAATAATCTTATCTTTATCTTCTAACATTTTTGCAAAATGCTGTAACTGTTCTTGTTGCTTTTGGATTATTTGAACTATTTGATCATTGTTTAACACTATTTGTTGCCCGTTTTGATTTAACACAATTTGACCTTGTGAGCCGTTTTGTTGCGCAGACATACTTTTACGCTCTTCCTCAATTTCTTTAATTTGCTTTAATACGTCGGGTTTATTTGACGGGTCACCTGGTTGATAATTTTGTAATAGTCCATCTATTTTCTCCATATAAAATTGTCGCATGTCAACGTCTTTAACAAATTCATCCACGGTTCTTGGCGACGTTTTTTGATAATCGTTTTCTCCTTGTTCTAATAATTTTTTCTTATCAAATGTGTTGTGAATGTGCGAAAATACTAAAATGGTTTTCTTTGGCTCTAATTGAACAAAAGGAACACTATAATTCTTCAAAAATGCTTTTTCTTCTGCTAAAGCAGCGTGGTCTTCATATCTGTGATCTTTTAATAATTCACGCTTGAAAGCAAATGTCCCAGCTGTTGCATGATTTGGACCATAAGGACCAAATTGAAACATTTTTTGAATGTGCTTAAACCAAATATAGATTTCGCTAGCACCTGCACATAGCGCAGAGGGGTGTGTCATTAACATATTTACTGCGTGAGAAACACGCTCAGGAGGATAATAATCATCGTCATCCATATATACAATTATATCGCCTTTAGACTTATCGTGCATAATATTTCTTTTTTTACCTAAAGGCATTTTTTCGTCATATTCATAATATTTCACTTGCGGAATACCTTCCACTAGATCCTTAATTTTATCTGTTCCGTCATCAATAATAATCCACTCCATTTTATCTTTTGGATAATTTTGATGCATAAAACATTTAATAGTATACTCCCAAAAAGGACGCCTATTAAATGTAGGAGTACATATGCTTACAAATGGAAGTTCCTTTTTTTCTCCTGCTTTTTTCTTTCCCATCTTAATAATATAATTATAATATTAACTATTTATATTTATATTATTATTTAATATATTAAATTTTGTTTTATTTTGTTTTATTTTGTTTTATTTTGCTTTATTTTGCTTTATTTTGCTTTATTTTGCTTTATTTTATTTTGCTTTTCTAATTAACGTATATAAAATAATAAAAGCCATTAAGGCGCCTAATATTCCAGTTGTTGCAGAATTCATTCTATTAATGGATGCGACTAATACTGTTACACAAAACAAAATTGTTAATAAATTGCCGTGACTTTTAATAATATCTAAAAATTCTACACTATTAGATAATGGTATATAAACCATATTAAATAATAAAGATAATACCATATAAATGAATGCAATAGCAGATCCAAATACACCTAAACACAATGATAACATTGCCACAATTATTAATGGAATTAGTAATAATATATCAATTATTATAAATAGTATTCTTGTAGCTAATGGTCGCTTTTTATCAGTGAGAGAATAAAACATTTTTCTAATATTGACCATTTTATAATAATTACGAGGAATATTGCATTGTATATAGTATTTTTCAAATACTAGCGAAGGATACCACCATAATACAAGCATTGTAGCCATACAACTTATAGAAAACGTGAATGATGATAACATTATTAAAAAATATAATATGTAACCATTTGCTCCGTTTAATGCTCTTATACCTGTATAGTTAGCAATAATATTGAACAATATTCCTGTTAAAAACAGAAACATTATATTGCTTGCTACTGCATTATGTTTTACAACTTGTTGATATTTTATAGAACATTTTTTCAATATATAGGAAAGAAGTAATCTAGTCAAAAGTGCCGTATACAGAAAAAATAGCGCAAAAGCTCTAAATGGTATTCTTATTAATTCTAACTTAACATTGTCGTTAGCATAATCTAGTAAATTATACGGAAAAGGTTTAGTTTTTTTACTTTCAACCTCGTGTAGAGTTATACATTTTGTTCCATTTGCAGTATATTCTGCATATGTACTTATAAAACCAGTCTTTTCTGGTCCGCCACCAGTTAATCCGCCTTCGCCTTCGCCAGTGGATTTATTACATTCTTGATATGGATAATTGCATACTACAGTAGGAAACATATAGTCAATAACGCTCAATCTTTTCCTATTTGCGCAAGAGGATTTATAATAAATACAGTCTTTGCATTCGCCATATTTTAAGAAAAATTCATAACACCCACCAACAATTGCAGTTATAATTAGTATAAGAGCACTAACAATAATTATAGTAATAAAATCGGATATTACTAAAGTTCTTTTTCTAATTGGTGCCGAATGACATATTGAGCGCTGATTTTCTCCGCTTGCGTCTGTTAAATCTATACCCATATCATAAAATTTTCCTGGAATTTTATTTCTGCCTTTAGCTTCTAACATACTATCACACGTGTCATTTGAGGTATCAACCACACAACAGCCACTAGGCGATTCATCTTTATTTTCTGTAAATTTAAATGCAGGAGCATTACATTTAGGAAGTGATATAGTTCGATCTATAACATAAAAACTGTTTGGAAAGTTGTTACATATATCTGTTTTTGCAGGACACGTTCCTTGTGTTTTTTTTAACTTACCAAATATAGAATCGCCTGAATATATTGGATATTCAAATAAAGTCATAATTTAATATGTTATAATAATATAACATATTATAATATTTAGAAAATATTTAAACACAATTCAAATTAAATAATTAGTAAATAAATAGTGTTAGCATGGGTGATAATATTTATATGTATAAATTTGATAGTATGGATAAATATCTCGATTTTAGAGATGTATTAATTCTTCCTAAAAAATCGAAATTAAACAGTAGAAAAGATGTTGTTTTGGAAAGAACAATTGTTTTTCAAAATGGAGTAACGTGGACGGGAATACCTATTGTTGCTGCAAATATGACAACTATTGGAACATTGGAATTATATAAAGTATTAAGCACTTATAAAATTATTACTGCGCTTCATAAGTTTCATAAGTTACAAGATTTGCTAGATTATAATAAAGAAAATAGCGATTTCAAGTTAAATCCTGATTATTTTATGATTTCAACGGGAATAGGCGATGACGATTATAAAAATTTAACATTTATTTTAGATAATTTTGAGTGTAAATTCATTTGTGTTGACATAGCAAATGGTTACATTTCTAAATTTAATGATTTTTGTAAAACATTAAGAGCTGAATATCCTGAAAAGATTATTTTGGCGGGTAATGTATGCACAAGTGAGGGAGTAGACTTATTAAATGCATTAGAAATTGATATTGTTAAAGTAGGTATTGGCGGAGGGAGTGCGTGTACTACGCGAATTCAAACAGGAATAGGAATGCCACAGTTTAGTTGTATTTTAGAATGTGTACAAGAGTGTAAAGAATATAATCGCATTAATTTTGACATATCCTATGAATATGATCAAGATAAACATAACAAGTCTTTTATTTTAAGTGATGGCGGCATTACTTGTCCGGGTGATTTGGCAAAAGCATTTGGAGCTGGTGCAGATTTTGTAATGATTGGCGGAGCATTTGCAGGGCATGATGAAAATCCGGGACAAATTGTATGCGATGAAAAAACAGGAGCTAAACATAAATTGTTTTATGGAATGAGCTCGACTTATGCAATGAAAAACAATTATGCAGCAAATAATAATAGTGATTATAGGAGCTCTGAAGGGCGAGAACTCAAGGTTGCTTATAAAGGCTCACTAAAATGCAGTGTTGAAAATTATTTAGGAGGATTAAGAAGTGCATGCACTTATACAAATAGTGCCAATTTAGAAGAATTGGCTCTTAATGCCAAATTTATTATTGTTAATAATCAATATAATTCACATTTATTATGAGAAAAAAATTGAAATTTAATACTTAATTACTCAATAACTAAGTATTAGATTATATAATAAATATTATGACCACTATTATACCTGAGAATATGAATACAACTGTATTTAATTGTGCTGACTATTTAATAATATTAGAAAATATTATTAAAGAAATTATAACACGACCTGAAAAGGATGTATTAACATATGATATTTTAGATACAGAAAAAACAAAACAAAATAAATTGTTGGTATTAAAAGAAAAACAAAGGCAAATGAAGGTTGGAGAGATTTGGCAAGAAGTTTTGGGAACTTATGATGGATTTATTAATTTAAAAATAGGACATAAAACCGGCCTAGATATTTTATCTCATACTAAAAAAATTGCAATAGAACTTAAAAATAGAACAAATACTGATAATGCATCATCAAAAAAATCTAATCTTGATAAATTGGCAGAATTTAAAAAAAAAAATCCAACATATACTTGTATTTATGCAAATATTAATGCCGACACTGAGAAAAAAACATTAAATGGATCTATAAAAAAAATATTACACAATGGACAGGAATTAGAACATCATATTGGATATGATTTCCTACGTTTTATTTTAGATACTAATACTGATGAAATAATACAATTTGTCAAAAATACTATTGATAAATATACATAAGATTGTTATTTAATAATTTTATTAATGATTCGCCCATATTTTTTGCTAATTCAACCGGCACAGCATTTCCGATTTGTTTATATTGAGAATTTAAAGCACCAATAAATTCATAACTATCATCAAATGTTTGAATTCTTGCATATTCTCGTAGCGTTAATGGTCTTTCTTCTAATGGATGGCATCGCTCTGTTTGTTTTTGCGATGGACTACATAATAATGTTAATGATGGTTTTTCCATAGATAAACGATATAATATTCCTCTTTTTCCACCGCCTGAATTATAACTATTTCCTAAATATTCTTTTTGTAAATTATCTGGTAAATTAACCCAACACCCTCCTTGTGGTATCATTTTAAATAACCTTATTTTGTCTTCATTATATTTTGCTCCATTTGAAGCTGGAACATTATATAAAACATCTTTTAATAATTTTTTTGTTGGATTTTCATTTGGGAACTCAAATGTATGATTTATAGTTTTTAACACACCTACAATAAACACTCTTTCTCTTTTTTGTGGAACATTGTATTTAGAAGCATCCAAACATTTATAGCTAATATTATAAAGTTTATTATTATTTAATGTCTCTAATATTTTTTCTATAGTTTTACCATCATCGTGTGTTAATAAACCTTTAACATTTTCTATCATAAATAATTTTGGTTTTACTAAATTCAATATTTCAATAAACTTCATTATTAAATCACCTCGCGGGTCATCAAGTCCTTTTCTTAATCCTGCTTGTGAAAATGATTGACAAGGCACACCACCTGTTAATAAATCTACTTTATTAACATATTGCGAATAATCTATTTTGTCCATAGAACCACATACAACATTTGCATGTGGATGATTATGTTTTAATGTTTTACAACAATCACTATTATTATCATTTAACAAAATAGGCGTAAATCCTGCTTTAATTAATCCAGCGCTTAAACCGCCCCCACCAGCACATACTTCAATAAAATTGTATGTGCTAGTGTTAAGTTTATTATCACTATTTAAATTTAAAACTTGTGTGCTTTGAGATTGTAATTGTATTTCAGTGTTATGTTCGGTTTTTTGTTTTAAATTAATAAGTTGAATTAAATCATTTTTGGTTTTAGATTTGCACTTCATAATACCGAGCTCTTCGCATTTTATTAATAGTTCATATTTTAAAAGTTTAGTCAAATCCATTTTTTCAAATAAATATAATATATTAATATATATTATATGAATTAGGTTTTAATTCAATTTTGTAAATTATTTGATATAACAATAGCGTTATAACAATAGCGTTATAACAATGATGCTAATTTAGAAGCATTGGCTCTTAATACCAAATTATTTATTGTTAATAAATAATATAAATAATATAAATAATATAATTCACATTTATTATAATTATAACAATACCTATTTTATAAATAATATTAGTATATTATAGTATATACTAATATTATTATGAAAATTAGTAATAAATATAGAAATTTATTTAAAATGGTTTTGCTATTATTTATAATAGTGTCATCTACTTATGTATTATTTGTGACAACTAGTGAAAATAACACTAAAACACTAGAAACCCTAGCTAATAATAAAAAAGATTGTTCTAATTGCACAATGAAACCAGACTCTGGAAATTGTGTTCCAATATATGATATAAGTTACAGTTATAAACCAATTCCTAATAGTATAAATAAATATAGATTAGACATTTGTAATATTATTACATCTAATGTTTTTTGTCAATGGGAGTCGCAATGTACGTTTGACAATATAGCATCACAAAATGATCGTGGTCTGCTAGCAAACAGTAGTATTAATCAAAGTATTTATGATATTACTTGTTGTTCAGGAAGTCCATTTTACAATAATAATGCTATAAATTTTAATTATAGTGTTGTTAAAGACAATACTAGCAATATAACAGATTGCACCAACATAAAAAATATTATTAAGCAAGGTATTAGCGGATCTATAGACCTAAGTTATGATCAGCTAATTTTCAATAAAACTAATAACATATGTAATACTTTAGAACCAACAGGACGACTATTTAATAAAAGAGGTATGTTATTTTCTAAAAGTGAAAAAAAAACCAATATTTTTAGTGATCCAAAAACTATGCCTAATGACATATTAATTTTTATTTCAAGGAGTAATATTAGAAATGAAATTAATGCAATTAATAGTGGGTCGCGAGCTCCTAATATAAAGCCTGGGTCGCTTAATGGGTTTAACGAAGCCACCTTAAATAATAATATAGCACAACTTACACAATTGAACGATTCTTTAGTCTTAAAAACGAAAACTGAGAATTTACAAAGACAATTAAAAAGATCCGATCTAACGTCGGCGCAAACAGCTAGTTTTAACGCTATATTGAATAGTCTGCAAACCGTTTATCGTGTTGCTCTTCCTAATGTCTTATTACAAGAAAGTAAGAATTATAGCTATAGACTATTAAATAATAACAATAGTCCTTTTAATTTAGTAAACCCTAATCAATATTTATTGAATTCCGACCAATTTTTTAATTGTATGGGTCAAATAAAACAGGACATTAGTGGTTCATTTACTAGCGCACAATTAACCGATTTTAGTAACAATGATTATTTTGGAACAGCAGGACGACCACTAGAGCAAGGAGGTCTAGGACAAGCCTCTTATAGTGCATTAGGTTCTATACCCGCTAACTCGTATCCAAGTAATACTGATTTGGAAATGGAATTGAAAAGATTAGAAACAATTCCTTCGTCTGGAAATGCACCAGTGACTGTTATAAACACTTATTTAAATGCTATAAATGGTTTCTACGAAAAACAAATAGCTAATTCAACAGGACCACGAGAGCATAGTTATAACCAACAATTAGTATTTGATAATAATAGCCTCGAAACAAAGCAATCTACTTTTTTCACCTATAATAAAGATGAAAATAATGTTTATGATTGTAGTCCAAGTATTACAGGTAATGCTAAATTTGACTATTGCGGTCCTCAAGCATATTATGAGACCCCGACGTTTTAATATTTCTTCAATCTCTTCAATATTTTTATACTAATTTTAAATTATAAAAATATTCCTAAATAGTTTTATTTTGTATAAGTGTGAAATATTAGTGCAGCTGTTCCACCTAATAATTGTGCAATTACAAAAGCAACAAATTTAGCTATGTCGATTTTATTAGATAATAACATCATAAAACTTACAGCAGGATTAAAATGGCCTCCTGACACTTTACCTCCGAAATAAATAACGGCTGCGAGCGTTAAACCAATAGCTAGCGCGTCGCCTGTTTTTAATATTACTCCTAAGAAAATAAAAGTCCCTATAAATTCCGTAAATAATTGCAAAAGCATGGTTTATATATTATATAAAAATATATTAAAAAATATATACTTTATTATATTTACCGCTATTTTTCCTAAAAATATTTTATTATATTTACCAATATTTTTCCTAAAATTATTTTATTATATTTACCAATATTTACCAATATTTTTCCTAAAAATATTTAAAAATAATTACCACAAATATACGTGGCTTAATATTTTCGCATTATAATAACCTTGTGATTTCTTTTTTTCTAAAGCAATAGCTGTTCCGCGTTTTTTTGTTCCAGAATGCCTATTAAAATAGTTTTGCATACGCTTGCGATTATTATGATTTTTATGCGAATATAATTTTAGCGGAGTTCTATCTTTATATTGCTCATAATCCGAAGCACCAAAATGTATTTTTCGTATTTTGTGCGTTGATTTATTTTGAACATATGCTGTGTACTTTTTGCCACTTATTTTACTTTTTTCAAATTTTATTAGTCTTTCTTTCATATATATAATAAATATATATAAAGCCAATTATATAAAATATATTTATAGGCCTATTTTATAAACAACGGCTGCTATGCCTATGAATATACCTATAAAATATTTACCTAGGCGCCTTAGTAAGAAAGATAGAAAAAAACAACTTAGACAACTTAAAATATCGAGAAACGCATATAAGAAACATATTTATATTACACGAAAAAAGGTAAAATCATATAAGTCGAAAAAATCGCAACATTTATTAAAAGCGCAAAAAATATATAAATTAGCTACTATTAGTGTAAATGCAAATCTCTCTAAAAAAACTGGGTGTTCTATAAATTCGTTGCGCAAAATCGTAAATAAGGGGCGCGGAGCCTATTTTTCATCCGGATCTAGACCTAACCAAACTGCAGAAAGCTGGGGATTAGCCCGACTAGCTAGCTCAATAACTGGCGGAAAAGCGGCAGCAGTTGATTATAGCATATTAGAGCAAGGTTGCTCAACCAACTCTAAGGCATTAAAATTAGCGCGCCAAGCCAAGAAAAAACACGGGCACGGAACACGACGAGTGGCTAAAGCTAACTAGCTAGCAAACATTAGTCCCGCTAATCCATTTTGAAATACTAATACGTTATATTTCTCTTCAATAACATATAAATTGTAATAATATTTATAAATATTTGTGGGGTCTTTTGATGTTCCAATTACTACTCCAGTATCTGGATCACATAGCGTTGTAAAAATAGCACTTGGATCTAGTGGTGGATTACTATAATTATTATATTCAAATTCGATTGTTTTGAAAAAATTGGTATTTAATGCACCATTAGGTTGTTGCTTAAATGGATCGGTTGTTAATCCAAAATTATAACTATATAAACCCACTTTAGAACATATTCCATTAGACTTGCTATATTTTTCTAATTTACTAAATATTGCGCTGTCAAAATCCGTTTCTCTGTATTTACCATCAAAAATTAGCGCAAAATTTTTCATTATTTCGCATTGATTGGTTTGGTCATTTAGCGACGGACTATTACCTGTAATATAAATATTTTTAGAAATGTCGCCAACAGCATAACTAAATTGCGGATTATAATATTTAAAGTTTTGAGCAATAGCAAATTTTTGCAAATCATTTGGAATTTTATTTTCATATACCCAGTTTGTATAATTAGACCATTCATTGCGAGTAGCAACGTCGCTCCTTTGAAAATACCACATCCAGTTTTTAATTAGTCCGTTGGACTCTAACTTAATTTTATTAGACTTAATAACTCGTTCAAACTTATATTCATAAATCTCTCGTATTAAATAATTTTGCGTATTTTTTGCAAAATATGTTCGCTCTTCTTCAGCTAAAAAGCATTGCGTACATATTAAATGAATAGAGCTGTTAATTTTAGTCGGTAAGTCTTTATAACTATCTACGTTAAGCTGCAAATCACTTACTGGAGGAGGATTAATAAATCTTTTAAATTGGTATTCGATTATATTTTGATTAGGCTGTATTTGAGGAAAATTGTTATATGGTATAGGATTTACTGCATTATTATATAATACATCTTTAATTGTAAATAACTCCATTAAAGGTCGCAATGTAAAATTAATAACTAATTCGCTATATTGTAAGCAAATTAGCGGAAATGCCATAATTGAATTCATAGAAAACCACGAATTTATTGGTATATATAAATTATATTCGTTGATCGACGGCTCAATCCCGCTTATATCAGAAAACGCGTTTTTATATACACTTGGATAGTTATTATTTCTATTATTATAATTTGCTGGGTCATTTAATTCGCTAATATTACCCGTCATAATATCAAATAATGCTTTCTTATGTGCATCAAAATCACGCTCTACAATATTTTGCAAATAATGACCGCTGAATTTTTGTATAGTTGCACCATTTACAGTTATATTGACCGACTCAATAATTTGACATCCAATATTTTTAATCCATTTAAATTCATAAGGCCTATAGTCATTAGCATTATATTTTAACAATGGGCTCCATATTTTTGGTAATTTTACAACTAAATAGGTGTCCATTAATAAATCGCCATAACGCTGCATTTTAAAACTATAACTGGACTTCTTGGTTACATCTAATTCCATTTGTCCGGTTTGGTCAATTCTAAATTTTTGCAGCCCAAAATTGGTATACTTATAATATGTGGACTTGAAAAAACTTTTTGTAGGATTGCCTGTTAAAATAATATTTTGATTTCCTAGCGCTATTAAATTTAATAGTCCTCCTGCCATATTATATTATTATTATAATAATTAATAATATATTATATTATTTATGTTATAATAACTATTTTTAATTAAATTTAACATATTATAATATTTTATTATAATAATAATATTTTATAATAATAATAAATAGTATAACATAATATATGTCTAGTCCTACTACTTCATTAAAAATGCCAAATATTAGTAGTGGTCAATATTTCTATATAACATTGTCAATAATAATATTTATAGTATTACTTTTATTTAGCTGGGTCGCTAATAGATTAAGTTTAAAAACCAGAAGTTGCAATAAGTTAAATATATATTGGCCATCATTAACAAATACTACCTATTTTCTCAATCCCACTACTCGGACGACTGGGGCTATTGTAAAACAAAATAGCGGGTTTGGGATTGATACTTCAAATAATAAATTAATAAATTATCACGTTAAAAGTGCTTATAATTGTTGCTGTGGTGATGGCTACAAAAATAACTTTGTTGCGCTTTGTGCTTTAGAAAAGTGTATTGCAAATGGTTGCAGATTTTTAGATTTTGAGATTTATTCATATAATAATGTGCCTATTATTGCGGCGTCTACTGCTAACAGTAATTATATTAAAGAAACTTATAATTCACTATTATTAGAAGAAGTATTACTCACTATTAAAGAAAAGGCTTTCAATCTTACTTCTACAAATTGCGCAAATGATCCATTAATATTAAATTTTAGAGTTATGAGCACTAACTTGGTTATGCTTAAAAAAATGGGTGAAATAATCGAAAATTATTTAGGCGACGGTGACGGGGTTTTTGCAATTGAAACCAGAAAAGAAGAGACTTTAATATTTGCGCAAATGGAAGAATTGTATAGAAAAGTTATTATAATTTGTGAATTCAATCCATTACCTAGTATTATTGATACTAATGCCGATTTAAGTAAATTGAAAGACTACGTTAATTTGAAAGCCAAAGGATTAAATTGCAATACATTTAGATATAATCAAGTTGCTTCTAAAAAAGGTTCCGTTTCATTTATGGAGTCTACAAAAACAAAATATACCATTGTATTACCAAATTTAGATAATTCAATAATAAACTTTGATCCTGCGCTATCTTTTGATACTGGATGTCAGGCTATATGTATGAAACACCAGAATATGGATAATAACTTACTGGGATATAATGCGTTATTTAAAGCAAAGCAAAACTATTCGTGGTTTAAAAAATCAAGAACAGAGTTATTAAATATAGATATACCAACTGTTCCCGACACAACTGGATTAGGTGTTAATTTTGGTATTTAGCGCGCTATTTTTGATTATATTATGTTATACATATTATGTTATACATATTATGTTATACATATTATGTTATACATTATATTAGATTATATTAGATTATATAACATTATAATAACATATTATTATAATATTGCTAGTATATAATATATAATTATGAAAGAAACATTTGAAGAAAAAGAATTACAAATATTGAGAAAGGCAATAGATAATGCTACTTCAATTAGTGGTCGAAAACTTGTTCAATCGGATGCAATTAAAAAAATAATAGAAATTTTAGAAAATTTCTTAAGAACACATAAAACGCTATGTTATGGTGGAACAGCCATTAATAACATATTACCAGAGCAATATAGATTTTACAACAAAGATATTGAAATACCAGATTATGATTTCTTTTCACCGTTAGCTATGGAATATGCGAGAGATTTAGCAAATATTTATTATAAAGCTGGCTACGAAGAAGTAGAAGCAAAGTCAGGTGTTCATACAGGAACGTATAAAGTGTATGTGAATTTTATTCCAATAGCAGACATCACGTATATGGAAAACAGTTTATTTAAAAATATATACCAAAAAGCAATAAAGATTAATGCTATAACTTATTGTCCGCCTAATTTTTTACGAATGGCTATGTACCAAGAGCTCTCTCGCCCTATGGGTGACGTTTCGCGATGGGAGAAAGTTCTTAAGCGTATTATATTATTAAATAAGCATTTTCCGTTACGCGGACAATCTTGTAAAAATCTTGATTTTCAAAGGCACTATGAAGGTAATGACAACAAACAAGGAGAGATTTATGAGATTACTAAGGATTGCTTTGTAAATCAAGGACTTGTGTTTTTTGGCGGTTTTGCTAGTGCTTTATATAGTAAACATATGCCATATAAAGAACGCATACAAATTTCTAAAATTCCGGATTTTGATGTTTTAAGCGATAACCCAGAGGCAAGTGCTAGAATATTAAAAGAGCAATTGAATTATGAGGGTTTTAAAAATGTTACAATTAATAAAAAACAGCCAATTGGTGAATATGTAGCCGTTCATTATGAAATTGTAGTAAATAAAGATGTAATTGCATTTATTTATAAATCAACTGCGTGTCATAACTACAATGTTATAGTTATTAACGGTCAAAAAATAAAAGTAGCAACAATAGATACAATACTGAGTTTCTATTTAATATTTATATACGCAAATAGGCCGTATTATGATGAAAATAGATTATTATGTATTGCTGAATATTTATTCAAAGTTCAACTAAATAATCGCCTGCAACAAAAAGGGTTATTGCGCAGATTTAGTGTTTTATGTTATGGTAAGCAACAAACATTGGAAGATATGAGAGAAGAGAAGTCTAAGATTTATTCGCAAGTTAAAGAAAATATAATCTCTCGAGAGTCTAAGTTATATAATTTGAATTTCTTTAGATATATACCAAAAGAGGTATTTGATACTTCAAATAATAAGCTAGAAAAATCTAGATCATTAAAGAAGACTAAAACTAAGTCCAAGAGACGACCTACTAAGTCTAAGAGACGACCTACTAAGTCTAAGAGACGACCTAAGTCTAAGAGACGACCTGCTAAGTCTAAGAGACGACCTAAGTCTAAGAAAAATAAGAAAAACAAGAAAAAATATAATATAGCTTATTATTAAATAATTAATACTTCAAGACTCTCAATTTCAATGTTTTATTTTTAGAATTATTATAAATTTTAGCAGTTGCACTAGCTTCTTTTCGCTTGTTGAAACTAGCTTCTTTTCGCTTGTTAAAACTAGCTTCAACAACTTTAATAAATGGATCTAACAGCTCTCCATTATTTATTTCGGGATGCCCTTGAAACCCATAAAAAGGATAGCTATTATGTTTTACTATATCAATAAAACCCTTATTATTTTTATCCAAGCTAGTAGCCATTATTTTATAATCGCCTATGTTAGTTTTAGGGTCTACTGCTAACAAATTATTATGTATTATTTTCTTGGTCTTATGCAAACGCTTGATCTTATATTTTTTACTAAATAGCGGAGCCTTATAATTCTTATAACACTTTACGTTTATAAATGTTTTCTTTATATGGTTTTTAGTTATATTATAATTGCGCTCTATTAAAATCATATTTTCGTAACCATTACAAATTCCTAAAATGGGGAATGGTCGTGTTACTGAGTTTATATGTTGCGCTCGTAATACTAAAAATTTTTGGATTTTGAAATAAGCTTTGTAGAATTTATTATTATAAAAGTTACCTGCTTGACCTCCTGGAAATATTAAACCGTCTAAATTATTAAGTAAGTCATTTAATTTTGATTTATTGATAGTATATTGAATAATTATGTAATTTATATTTTTCTTTGTTAATAGTCTTAGCAAATTTTTATCTAAAATAAGCTCTTGTGAATTTTTATTGGTTAAATTTATATAGGGTGTTGCTAATATACCTAATGTAGGCATAGCTAATGTAGGCATAGCTTCTAACATATTATTTATATACATAACTATAAATAATAAACACTATAATAAAACAATATAAAACAAGTGCTATGCTCTGCATTTAACCAATTCGAGGGAAGCCGACCAAGTTAGCACCAATACCGAAACCGGCACCGCTTCTAGCACTTACTCCCATGCTAGGAATAAATGTGTCTAGTATAGAGAATGTCGCGGCAGCCATTAGTGCAATGATGGCGATTTCTTCCATTTTTAATGGTTTTTGTGGAATAACAAATGCAACAATCGCAACCATCAAACCTTCTACTAAATATTTAATAGCTCTTTTCACTATTTCTCCCATATTGAAATTCATTTTTGTTTATATTATTAAATAAGAAAAAAATATAATTTTTACTTAATTATTTTATATAATTAAAATTTTCACTAAATAGTTTAATACAAATTTTCACTAAATAGTT
>Ga0208053_1000133_pt1 | contig 17233 bp, 18 predicted proteins | sample LakMenEpi20May10_FD_150719 | JGI IMG/M metagenome (GOLD analysis project Ga0208053, IMG submission 150719) | Freshwater microbial communities from Lake Mendota, WI - 20MAY2010 deep hole epilimnion (SPAdes) | ecosystem: Environmental > Aquatic > Freshwater > Lake > Epilimnion/Euphotic zone ... | reverse complement strand
TTGAAAACAATTAAATTTAATAAAATCAAGTAAACAAAAACAACGAGGAGCATCACGATTATGCCAATTATAATTCCACATTTTAACTGGACATTTTGGCAGTTGTCTAGTAAAATAATCACTGGGTTTTTTAACTTTCGAATTATAAATGTCCTTTATCTGGGTTTCTGTAAAATAAATAGTGTTATCACTCATTATATTATGTTATAGTATGTTATAACATAATAATCTTTATATTATAATAATCGTTATATTATCGTTATATTATCGTTATATTATAGTTATATTATATTTATTATTTTCGCATATACCAATGCACAGAAACATAGTCACAATGTTTATTATATTCATTCAAACACGACGCATTTGTCCAATTTAAGTGTCTTAATATTATGTCGTTTTTATGATATATATTTACATAATTGAAGTATATTTCATATTCAGACGCACCACTAGTTAAAAAATCCTTAGTGTCTATATTATTTAAAAATATTTTCCAAAATGGATCGCTATTATTATGATAATTTTCTACAAGTTTAAATAGTCCATTTACATATTCAGTGCTCATAATCATATGATGCGAAATCCCAGAATAATTAACTATTCTTTTTAACGATGGGTGTAATTTATTCATATGATTAAAATATGGAATATGATATTCATTTCCTAGTGTATATATGTATTTATTATTATCCATAAATGATACTGGTTTCAAAAAAAAAGTGTCACTATCAATTATTACATAATTTGGTAATAATCCAGGTATTACATTGCCCGAATATAATTTTAGCAGTTGTTGCAAATACCAACCATTTCTATTGTTATTACCAAATTTTGTAATCAAATCATCTATATTAAACGGAAATATTTTTTCATCAATAGTAATTGTTCCATCTATATTAATTGTTGGATCAGCACATACAAGATATATATTTCTATAATCCATAACGTTTTTTTTTGTATATGGAACCATATTTGCTATTATATCACTATCTTGAGGACCAACACAAATTATAATATCAAACTTGCTCATATTATTAACTATATTATTTATATATATTTATATATATTTATATATATTTAAATAATATAAAAAGATAATAATTATAATAATATTATGGGGACTTATAAAAACCATGGATTTTATACTCATCAACCATATCTTAGTGAGATGATTAAGAATACAAATGGTAATATTTTAGAATGTGGTTGTGGAGATGGAAGCACTCTAATGATAAAAGAGGAAATTAAAAATACCAATAGAAAATTAGTATCTATTGAATCTAATTTAGAATGGTTTAATAAATATAAAGACTTAGCCGATACCTCACACGAATTATATTATATAAATGCTGGAAATACTGACACTATGGAAACAGGTGATAAGTGGGTACAGTTTATCAAAGAAAATATATCACACGATTTTGACATTGTGTTTATCGATTCGTCGCCTTGGTTATCGAGGGTATCTTGTCTTAATCATTATTTAAATCTAAGTAAGATTATTATTATTCATGATTTTGATTATTTTCCTGGTAATAATATACTTGGTTTTGTAACAAGTAAACAAACTAACTATTATAACGGTAAATATCATGAAAGAATTACTTGTAATTTAGATAATATCGTCAAAAACTATAAACTATTTTATCCCCCAGATGAATATTTTTTCGGTACGTCCGGACCACCTACACTAATTTGTAGCAATATTATGAGTACTACTGAATTTCAATCGCTAATGGATATAATTGAACCAAATATTGATGCATATTATAAATCTCTATAATATGACTTTTAATAGAATATACAATTTATTATATAATACAATTTATTATATAATAATCATAATATTTAATTACATTATAAAATAGAATTAAATATAATTAATTATAATTAAATATAGCTATGAAATTTGTTTTTATAGCCAAAGGTAGATTAGGCAATGCAATATTTAGATATATGGGATGTACTATTTTTTGTATTAAATATAATGGCGAATACACTACAAAAACTAACAATATAAATTATATTATAGATGATAAATTATTTTCCGAAATAATTAAAACTAATATATCATTACAAGATGGTAATTATTTATTATCTGATTTCTATCAGCACGATACTATTTATAAAAAATATAAAGCACAAATTATTGATTTTATTAATAAAAATGATCATATAGTCATAACAGATGGAATTAATGCAGGAGATGGTAACAGGCAAGAATTTCTAATGAAAACTATTATAAATAGTCCACACAATTTTAATAAAATTTATGATATGGTTTTTCATATTAGATTAGGAGATAAAGTTAATATAAATGTTACTATTTCATTAGAAAAAATATTAAACCTTATTGATAATATTGAATATAACAACTATAAAAACATTGCTATTGTTTGTGATAAGTGCACTAGTCAATATGAAGAAGACTTTATAAAAACGGTTACTGCTAAATTAAATAGTAAATTTAATACTACTATTATTTTTGAAAGCAATGATATATTAACCGATTTTTACATAATGACTAATTGCAAAGTGTTAGTATGTTCTGTAAGCACATTATCGTGGTGTGCAGCCTTTTTTTCTAAAACAATTGAGAAATGTTATATGCCAAAACATAGTAGTTCTATAACAAATGATTATTGTGATTGTTATTATCCTATTGATAATACCGAATTATATGATATATAATTTGTGTAAATTATATTGCTTTTAACATTATATATTTATTATTGCGAGCTCTTGATAAATAATCGTAAAAATGTGTATTTTCATTATGTGTTTTTATTTGTTTAAATAACGGTTTTATGTTTGTGAAGTATAATGCTATTATACCTTGGTCATTTGTTATACTGATTGGATATTCAAGTAATAAATTTAACAAATTAGTATATGTAGCATTTTCAATTATATTTGTATCATATAGCATTATTGTTGTTTGAAAATAGTCAATATTCAAATTAAAGCTATTATTAAGTTTTGTGAAATAGCCTGTATTATTTTTATCAAATTGATTATGCAATTTCCATTCATAAGTAGGAAATGCATCAGAATGTGCTAATAGTGTATTTTCATTAATTGTAATTTCATTTAATAAAGGCGTTATATCCGAAAATATAGTTATTCCACAATCTAAGTAAAAAATATATTTCCATTGTTTGAAAAAAGTATTAAACAAGTGTAATTTATGAAATTGAAATTTCTTTTGGAACCAATGCGGTTGTCTATTCAGGTTTTTTTGAATATCTAAAAACCCATTAGTAAATTGAATATTAGGAAAATATTTTATTATAATATTATTATTTCTTATAAAATCGCATTCTAATAATTTGTCATTATTTAAATCGTCACCAATTACTAAACAAATTGTGCCACTATATTTACCATTTGTGATTAGTTGATTACAAGTATAAATAAATTTATTAAAATAGGCTCTATCACATAATAAAACAACGCAGTGATCCGTCATGATTATTATAATTATTTAAATACTTAGTTTTATATTTGTTTTATATTTGTTTTATATTTGTTTTATATTTGTTTTATTAAAACTATTATAAATAATATATAAATATTAAAACCTAATATATATTATTTATGGCTGTTAGTAATAATAGTAATAGCACTAATCCTGTTGTTATTCCAAAAATTATCCATCAATTATGGATTGGTCCTAAGCCTCGTCCTTCGAAGTTTATGGCTACTTGGCAGACTAAGCACCCCGACTATGAATATATTATGTGGAATGAAGAAGAAATTCGCAATCGTGGCTTGAATCTAGAATGCGTTTCAAAAATTAATGAAATAGAGGAAATTAATGGTAAAGCCGATATTATACGTTGGGAGATTTTATACCATTATGGTGGTCTATTTATTGATGCTGACTCCATTTGTATTGAACCTTTTAACTATTTGATTGAACAGCATAAACCTTTTTGCGGTTATGAAAATGAAAACGTAAGACAGGGCTTAGTTGCAACCGGAACTATGGCGTTTCCGAAAAATCATCCACTGCCTAGAGGCGCAATTGATTATATTAAAGCGAATGAAGTTAGCCGAGCTAAAACTGGCAAAATGGCGTGGAGAACTGTTGGTCCCGAATTATTAACAAAACTTCTTCAAACTAATTTGTTTTGTGATGTTGTTATTTATCCTAGTTACTATTTTTTACCAAAGCACGCCACAGGAGTGCAATATATGGGGCATTCTATTGTTTATGCGTATCAAGAATGGGGCTCTACTAAGCAAAATTATGAAATTATGAATTCAATTGAACTAGAAGATATTTACAAAGAGCCTAAATTTTGGGTTTCTGTTTTAGTAAGCAGTTATAATACAAATCATAAATATGTTGTAGAATGTTTAGAATCAATAAAAATACAAAACGGCCACTTTGGGATTGAGCTAATATGGATTAATGATGGTTCAAATGAACTAAGCACTAAGCTATTAGAAAAAACACTTGACGAATTTAAAGCGAAAATGCGATTTATAAAAATTGTTTATAAAAAATGGCCTACAAATAAGGGTATTGGTTATAGTTTAAATAAAGGCGTGGAATTATGCTCTCACGAAATCATTATTAAAGTTGATAGTGACGACATATGTGTGGCTGATCGTTTTATTAAGCAACTAGAATTTATGAAAAAAAATTTAGATTGCGCTATTGTTGGCTCTAATGCGCATTACTTAAAAGAAATTGATAATTCTAAAATGCTTCAAGGATCTACAAATCATCCATATTTATTAACGTGGGCAGACTATAAAAGAAATCCTTCTCATTGGTTTGTAAATCATCCATGCGTATGTTATAGAAAGTCTGCTGTGCTCGCAGTTGGCAATTATAATGAGCACACACATTCGCTATACGAAGATTTTGAACTAGAACTAAAACTGCTCAAACATTTTGGCAAGCTATACAATATTCAAGAAAATTTACTATATTATAGAATACACGCTAATCAGGTTACTGCTAATAATAGTTGCTCAAAACCAGAAGTTGTTAATGCGCGAAATGATTTTATAAAAAAATTGTTGCTATAATAGCTATAATGATAATAGCTATAAAAAAATTGAAATATAATATATTCTAATTTTAACATTATTAAATGATTATTCAATTATTTAATAATCTTATTGAATATTTGTTAGTTAAATTGTATCCGGACTATTATGAATATAAAATTATAGAGCGAGTTAATTCAAGCGGATCTCTTGTAGAATATTGTGAAAATTGAATTGAATTGAATAAAATAATGGTCATAAATTTTTTATTATTTGGTTGAAAATATATTAAAAGCAATTTAAAAATTAATATAAAATGTATAATGCAAAAACAAGTATATTAAATTTTATTTATGGGTTATTTTTTTTTATTTGTAAATGGACTAATCCGTTATATATACTATTAACACCGTTTGCATATATTGCTCGCTTAACTCACCAGGTGCCCATTCTACTAAATGAGAAAATAAGAAACAAACAAATTTTGACTTATAATAAATATAACATTGTTGCATTACCATCAGACACCAATTTTATACAAGATAGATGGCAATCGTTCCAATATATTGAATGGAGACTTAATGAAGGCTGGACATATGATAAATGTAAACTGCTTTTTGACGACTGGTCTATGAAAAATTTTAAGTGTAAAGCGAACTTTATTGAAAGCCAAGGCAATGCTAAAGAATATATTGAAACTATTACTCGAAAAAAGCCCTCACAAGTTATTATAAGCTCTCCACATTTAATAGTTTATTTCAAGAATAAACTTGTAATATTTTTGGATCATTATTTTTGCGACGGACTAATTATTGTTGATTTGTTTAATCATTTATTTTATGAAGATAAAGTTTCCGCTATTACATTTCCAAAATATAGAAGTTATCCTTTTATTTCTGATTATTGCGCTATTGAATATTTAGTAAGAATGTCTATTGAGAATATAAAATATCCACCACTAATTAACGGTATAGGAGCTAAAACATATTTAATGACTGAAACATTAAAGAAAAATGAGGATCTTATTTGGAACCGTTGGACTATATATGCGCACGGAATTTATAATGTATATGAAGCACTGCCTGAAGATGTTGGCTATTTGCGAATAGGTTTAACGGTTGGTTTTGACAGCAACACAACGTTTGGAAATAATCGCATAGGTTTAATAATAGTCATTATTAAACGATCACCTATTAATTTATCATATAATGAAAAAATATTAAATTATATGGAGCAGTTTAAAACTCAAACATTAGCACGTTACATTGATGCACATACGTGTTATGATGTAATTCGCTCATATAATATGAGTTATGTGCGTAGTTCTAAAATGGCTAGACTTGTTGATATTTATTTTACCTCTTTTTATTATAAAGAAGGACCTAGCAATATTATTGGAGGGATTGGTGGTTTTGTTGGTACATTAAATAATAGTGAAAATGTGTATATATGTGCTACTTCATTTGGGACAACCACGTTTTTTACTTATGTAACAAATTGGAGCCAATTGAATTTAAATAAGCTTATTAACAATGGACTTAATCTTGAATATGAATTTGACAATGCAGACCCTAATCAGTTTTAAGGTGTTCTATTTTTATTTATTTATGAAGATTAAATAAATAAAAACAAATAAATAAAAACAAATAATAAAAACAAATAATAAAAACAAATAATAAAAATAAATAAAAATAAACATTATGATTTTACCTGTTCTAAATACACATTTACGTGATTTTTATCCAAAAATATATTAAATATACATAATGCTAATAACCATACTAAAAATGGCATATAATATTCTAAACCAATACTGAAAAATTTGCCTATTAAATAACCAGAAAAAATTAAGACGAGCATTAAACTTAGCGATAGTACTATATTTTTTGAAGATTCACCCATTTATATTTATATAATGTTATTTATTTTGTTTATTTTGTTTAATAACTAATATACTTTTCTCAATAATGGGTCTATTTTCTAATATAAAATCACTAACGTGATTACTATCTATTTCAGGATTATCTTTAAAATAGTCTTGCAACATTTTAAATAAGTAGTCTTTATTTAAAGGCGCCTTTACTTTGTTTTTTCTATATATTAATTTGCCATCATTTATATCAAATCTATCTATTTCATTATTTTCCATAACATTAATCAAACTTCCCGACAATTGCTTTTTGGAATTTCGCAATTCTTTAACTTGTTTATTCAATTGTGCTATTTTTGTATCAATAGCTATCCATTCTTTTATAGTATTTATTAATACTTGCTTTTGCTCACTCATATGCTATATTATTTTACATTGTTTTTATATATATTTTAAATGATTTATTGATTTATTGATTTATTGATTTAATTTTAAAACTAATCTGTTTATTAAATCTTCCTTATTTCCTGTTAATTTATAATTATGCATTCTTAATTCATTTTTAAGCTCTATTAACGTTTTCTTTTTATACATTTTCATTATAACAGGATCAATAGAAGCCAATAATTTTTCTTCATTTATTGTATATTTAAAGTGATTATTACAAAAAATACCATATTTTGTAATGCAGGCGTTTTTTCCACATTTGTTTGAAGATTTGTCTATATAACTGCATTCATACAATTGAATAGCTAAATCTGGTGGGCTATTTACACCTTTTACTAATTTATGTTCATAATACTTAAAATATGGCATAATTTTATTATTGACAGTCCTGCAATATGGGCATTTTATTTCATTTAATCTTAATTTCGAATTATCCAATAACTTTTTCGTTTTTTGTTCTGTAACTTCGTTATATAGTTCTAAAAAATTAAATTTATGATTACATATTAATGTAATTGCATTATTATCTAATAATTCATTACTTATTAAGCATCGTTCTTTATTCTTTCTCTCGTTGTTGTCATTTTTGCTGTTTCTTTCATTGTCGCTTACGCTTTCATTGTCGCTTTCATTCAAAAATTGCATAAATAGTTCTTTGCTAGTCATTGCTAAAAATTTTATTAATTACTTAAATTTAATAAATAGTTTTTAAATGTTTTAAATAATGTTATAAATAACGTTTTAAAAATAGTTTTATAATAGTTTTATAATATATTATAAATGTCTTTTTCCAAAGAAATTTGGGGTTCTAGTGTGTGGAATTTGTTCCACACTATTGCTCATAAAATTAAGGAGGACAAATTTTTATTTCATAAAAGCAATATTATATATATTATAGAAAATATATGCAACACATTACCGTGTCCTGATTGTAGTAAAGACGCGTCTGCTATGTTAAAAAAGGTTGATTTTGCTCAAATTAATAACAAAGCAGACTTCAAATTATTAATGTTTAATTTTCATAATGCTATTAATACTAAACTTAAAAAACCGCTTTTTGATTTCAATGAATTAGATGACAAATATAGCAAAGCTAATATTGATGCTATATATAATAATTTAAATATAATTTACACTTCCAACTCAAATGTTCCTCAACTTATGTCTTCCAGTTTTCATAGGCATCATTTATTTCCTAAAATAAAAGATACATTAAGAATTATTAGACAAGATTTAATATAATATTAGCCTATTATTAGCCTATTATTAGCCTATTACTTCTCCGTTTTTATAAACTTGGCACTTGAATTGCTGATTTGTTGGTTTACTACATTGCACATTATTACTTACTGAGTCGGCAAAATACACGAATTTACTTTTTGTGCTTATGTATAGCATACTATAATATAGCACTCCAAAAAATACACCTATTAACAAGCCTAATATTAGTCCCATTATATCACTGCATTTTTGATTGTATTCTGTAACAACATTTATAGCTGTTACACCTAATAAAAATAGCAACAACGAAAAATTATGTTGGCTATTTATTACCATAGGATAAATTAAATATGTTGACGAAAATGACAATATTGCACTACTTAGCGATGGAGCATTATAAATTCCACCTACATCCTTAACCGTAAAAGGCGACGGTAAAATATTACAAAATGGCGAAGCAAATATGCTTTGCTTATTTTTAATAACATTTTTTAATACTAACACTATTACAGAAAGTATTACAATACCCATATTAAAAACTATTCCTTTTTCTAAACTATTTTGCGCTATTGATAGTAAAGTAATAAAAAAAACAACCAATAACGGTGCTGTAAAAGATATATATTCAAATATGTTTGTTAAACTCATTGTAATTGCTATTGGACCGCTCGACATTATTAATTAAAATATAAATATATTATTAATTAATATATTAATATTTAATTGTTGGCGTTTTTAGTATTTTTGGATTTAGTATTTTTTAGATTTAGTATTTTTTGGATTTAGTATTTTTACATAATTATTTCAGTAATAGCTTGCTCTATATTTTCAAGCTCTACAAACTTAATTTTGCTCATATTTTTTTCATACTTTTCATAAAATAATTTGTAATCTTTAGCATTAGCTTTTGGATAATAAAAGGTCGTTACACCTGCGCGCAATCCACCTAATATTTTCAAATCCAATCCTCCTATTGCTGTTATGTTTCCTTGTAAGCATATTTCACCCGTTATTGCTATATTGTTTCTTATTTTTCGCTTTGATAATAAACTATATAATACGAGTGTTATGGCTGCGCCTGCTGACGGTCCATCTTTTGGTGTCGCACCTTCCGGCACGTGAATATGAATTCCTTGCATCTTGCTTTTCTCTAGCTCTTTTGTTATTGCGCTCTTTTCTGCAGTGCTTAATAAATTGTAAGCCAGTGTTTTCGCTACAGCCATACTTTCTTTCATTATATCTCCTTGTAGTCCTGTAAGCTTTAATTCTAAAAAATTCGTGCTATGAAAAAAACTGCTTTCAATATGTATAATCCCACTATTTCCATAACTGTTTGCCCATAATCCGTTAATTATTCCTACTTTTGGCTCACTAACTATTGTTAAATAACTTATTTTAAATCTATCTCTCAATAGGTCTTCTATAAAGTCACTATTTATTTTAAACGGTATTTCATAGCATTTATTATTTTTCAATAGCATCAAATTTAACGAAGATATTATTTCAAATAATACTTCTTTTAGCTTTCTTACTCCCGACTCATTTGTATAATGCTCTATTATAAATCTAAGTTCCTGTTCCTCAAATATTAATATATCAGCAAAATGAAATTTTGCGTATAATTCCGGTAATAAATAATCACGTGCAATAATTAACTTATCGTCTAATGTTAGTATATCAAATTTTATTCTATGTATTCTATCCAATAATATTTTATCCAGCAACTCAACATCGTTATATGAAAATATAAATAATACTTTCGACAAATCTAAGTCTATATTGCTAAAATATTTGTCTTGAAAATGCGTGTTTTGTGTGCTGTCTATTAAATGAGTTAATATTCCTATTAGCTCTTTACCATGCTCCGTTTTACTTACCTTATCCAATTCATCTATAAAAATAATCGGGTTCATACATTTATGCTCCATTAAAATATCAACTATTTTGCCCCACGTTGACCCCACATATGTATAGTTATGTCCTTCTAATATGCTCCCGTTAGACGATCCTCCTAATGCAATAAGAGAGAAGGGTCGAGGTTTATTATTTTTGTCTTTCAAACAATGTGCCAAACCTTTTTGTGCCAAACTCGTCTTACCTATACCTGGTAACCCTTCAAAGCCGAAACAATAGCCCGATGATTCGCCATTTATCCATTGTCCTACTATTCGCTCAATTTGTAATTTAGCCTTTTTATGACCATAAACCGCGCTGTCTAATATATTATTGAAATCATTCATATATGCAACTATTTCGCCATTTTTTCTATTAATTTGATTAATATGCTTTTCAATAGAAAATAAATAGTTGTAATAGTCACTGCTTATATGTTCTTTAAAAAATAATAATAGTTCATTTGTAGCCATTTCATTACTAGCCTTAATATTATTATTAGGATTAAGATATAAAGACTTAATAAAAGCTAGTAAATTAGCTTTTAAAAATATTTTTTTATCATAGTCACTAGGTGTTAATGTTAATTTTAATGATTTTAAAAATTGTGCAGTTATTTTTTTCTTATTATGTTCAATATATTCAGCTATAAGCATTAATAATTCATTAGTAATGACAACCTTATTAGCGCTTATTTTTTCAATAATATTAATATTTATAATATTATTATTATTTTTCATACTATGAATTGTGGTTAGTATATTACTTATATCTCTATTAGCGCTTAATAATAGAAAATTGCTGTCTTTTAGTGGATTTATTATGCTGTTTAGTAAGCTACTTATTTCATATTTGATTTTTAAAATTTCCTCTTCTTTATAAATAGCAAACGGTATTTTTAGTAGTCCGTCTAAATATTGCCTGGCCTTTGAACCCGTGTCTTCTGATTTTGATTTTATTTCTTTTAATTTTTGCAATGCTTTTTCTTTCACATTTATGTTTGCTTTCATAAAATATATGCTTTGCTCTAAAGGAATTTTTGCCGTTTCAAAATTTAATAGCTCATTTGTGTATTCAACTGTTTTTTGTAACGCATTTTTTAAGTGCTTTTTGCAATTCCAGTTTAAACTATTATATATTTTTATTTGATCATTGACGCTAGCACTTTTATCATTAGATAAAATGTCGTATAAAATATAAGCTATATACAAATTATCTGCTTTATTATTTATTAATAATAATTGTATTAGCATTGCGCGTTGATTGTATAGATCAAAGCTTATAAAGTCTTGAACCAACATTTCTAGTGTTTTTTGACTATAAACAGCTATTTGATTGACGCTAGCGCTATATTTGTTATATAAGTCGCACGGGCTATATATAAGTAACTCTTTTAATGAATAATTATTTAGAAAGTTATTCCACAGGTCTGCATTATAGCAATTACTAGTGCTTAATCCATTGGCTGTTATATATTTGGCTATGCTTTCTTTTTTATTTATTATAAATTTATTACTATTATTTAGCGCCAATAAATCGTCGCATAAGCAGTTGATTACTAGTGTTTTTTGATTTTTAGAGTCGTGAATTATTACTTTAATTCCGTGGACTTTTATTATAAAGTTCGTATTTGTTCGAGCTAAGTCAAAGCATTCTAAACTGTCGCATTCTAATAATGTTTTCTCATCTATTATTTTAAGTTTTGAAATTGCTTGACTAGTTCCAGTCCAGTTTATAATATTATAATTTAAAGGATGCAAGTGCTTTACTAACAATTTATATTTATCGCTTAAGTTTAAGTCGTTTGTAAAATTCTTTTCAGCAAAATTACACGCTAAGCATATATTTATTATGTCTTCAAAAGAATAGCACCCATAATTCTTTATTATAGATGATATGCTATTATTGATATATTGCAATTCATCTATAATATTTTCATAATTTATAGAATTAATTATGTTTATTGTCTTTTCTAACGCAGTAAATGCATTGTTATGTTCATTATATGTCATTATGTTCAAGCCATTGTAATAATTTAAACCTTTTGCTATATCATCAATCACTTTTTTGAAATATTCTAACTTTTCTTCATAAACACTCATTAAATTACACTTATATAATATTTCTATATTAGTTAATGTTTTTTAACTTATAATAATATTTGTGAAAATTGATATATTTATATATAAATATATAAATATAATTGCAGACTATTAATTACATACTTCAATATGGGTATTCCTTATTACTTTAGTTATTTAATTAAAAACCATAATCTTATTATTTCAAAATTGCAATTTTTGAATAATAATATAGCTAACCTGTTCTTGGATTGTAATTCTCTCATATATGACAGTTTAGATTTTACAAAATTTCAAGCTAAGGACCAATTTGAAAGTTACATTATTGAAAATGTTATTATTAAAATAGAAGAGATTATTAAGGCTATAAATCCATCAGACACTGTTTATATTGCATTTGATGGAGTTCCGCCTTTTGCTAAAATAAGTCAGCAAAAAAATAGACGTTATAAATCTGCTTATCAAAGCAATTTATTCAAGACTGAAGCTTTATGGGATAGCTGTGCTATTACTCCTGGAACACGCTTTATGGAGGATTTAAATAATGCACTATGTTTGCATTTTAAAAATGCTAAGTATGTTAATACTGCAAATTCTAGCTCGGCGCATAAACCCTTAAATGTAATATTGAGTTTATCTGACGAACCAGGCGAAGGTGAGCATAAATTATTTGAATATATAAGACAGACTACTACTATTGCCAATAGTAACAGTGTGATTTATGGTATGGACGCCGACTTAATTATGCTTTCATTAAACCATTTAAAATACACACAGCATATTTATTTATACCGAGAAACTCCGGTTTTTATTAGCTCATTAGATAAGTCTCTTAGTGAAAACGAAAAATACATTATAAATATTAATTTGCTTGGATCTATTATTTATAGAGAGATTACAAATGATATAATTATGAATAGCGATACACCTGATTGGTTAAGAGAGGCACAATTTACTGTGGACATATCATTTAATAAAACACATAATAGTGGATTTTATAATAAAATCGAGGATTACATTTTTATATGTTTTATGTTAGGAAATGACTTTTTACCGCATTTTCCTGCGCTAAACATTAGACTTAATGGCTTTACTGTTTTGCTTGAATGTTATAAAAAACTATTTGGAGCTAATGACTTTTTGCTAACTAATAACACTATTAATTGGCATAATTTTAAAAAATATATTAAGGCTCTTGCCGAACACGAAGAAACATTTATTAAAGAAGTATATAGTATTAGAGAGAAGCAAGGGCGCAAGTTTTATCCTGAAACTAATGAACAAGAAATCGCGTTTAAATTTTCGACTACTCCGTCGTGGGAGCGCAATATTGAAACCTTTATAAATCCATATGAAGAGGACTGGACCCATCGCTATTATTATAGTTTACTTTCAATAAACTCTAATAAGCCGGATTATAATAAGCATATTGAAAATTTATGTACGAATTATTTGCAAACTTTGCAGTGGGTTTATAATTATTATAGCTCGTCGTGCAAAAATTGGACCCTATACTTTAAATATAATTATCCACCATTGTTAAGTGATTTATATTCCTATATTCCATATTTTAATAGTGAATTTGTAATTGCTGAAAATAATGACGTTTTAAATGACAAGCTGTTACTATGTCACGTGTTACCTAAAAAAAGCCTTTGCTTATTACCTAGTGAAATACATAATTATTTATTAAATAATTATGAATATTTATATAAAACAGATTATAACATTGTTTATGCTTTTTGTAAATATTTCTACGAAGGGCACGTTATTTTTCCGGAATTTAATATAGACGAATTTAATAAGTCTATTAAAAAATTGCTATAAACGCTTATATATTTATTATGCTATTATGCTATTATATAACATATTTTAAGCATTCGTTGAAAAATAACTCAACGCCTACTTGATCTGATCCTAAGTGACACTTATCAGGAACATACCAATGCTCTTTGCTAGAGTTAGTATATGCAAGAAGAGCTGGTATTCCATTTATCATTTTCATTTTTTTTAATTTCATATATAATTCAATAGAATCATCAATGTCTATTTCATAATATTGAATAGACTTTGGTTTTACTTGTTCAAATCTTGTACAAATGTCTTTAATCTTTTTACAAGGACCACACCAGTCAGCAGTAAACTTTAATATGATTAATTCTTTAGCTTGTAGTTTGGATACTTTTGTCCTTAAAACGTCTTCGCTAATTGTTTCGCTCATACTTATAAAATAGTTATATACTTTAATTTTATATAATTTTTTTATAAAATTAACTTATTGCTTTTTTTTGTATTTTTGATTTTTTGGATTTTTGTATTTTTTGGATTTTTGTATTTCGCAATTTTGCAAAGTTTTTGAAAAAAGTGAAAAATTGGTGAATTCCTCTTTTTGTACCATAATGGTCATATAAATTTTATATGTTAAAATATGTGTTTTTTTTGTAAAAAATAATTTAAGGATTTTTTTGGTTTTTGGACATTTATAAATGTCCATTTTTGAAATAGGCAACCCTTTATAGAAAATTCTTTTGAAAAGTCCCTTTTTTTCACTTTTGTAAGCATAAGCATAACAAAAATTTATAAAATGGCCTTAAAAACGCCTTACCATAAAATATTTTTAATAAAAAAAAAGGATTTAGGAGTTTTTTTGTTGTATAAATATACAACAAATGACAACCGAAAAAGCGCAAAAAAGCGCAACTTTTTTTGTTTGTGAAAAATGTGACTATAAGACAAGCAAGAAGTGTGACTTCAACAGACACCTTTTGACACCTAAGCATAAAAATACAACTTTTTTACAACTTTATACAACAAAAAGCGCAAAAAAAAACGACATCGTAACAAATTTTTGTTGTGATTGTGGAAAAACATATCCATATAGGGCTTCGTTGCACAACCATAAAAAAAAATGTGTTTTTATTAATGAAAAAAGCGCAAAAAAGCGCACAAACGAGTTAACGTGTGAGGTTAGTGATGATCAAGTTATTTTAACAAACGATATAATAATTAAATTACTTAACGACAATAAAGAAATGAGAGAAATTATTACAAAACAGCAAGATCATATGATGAAACAGCAAAATCAGATAAGTGAATTAATACCAATGGTGGGATCTAATAATAATAATCATATACAAAACAATAAATTTAATATACAAGTGTTTTTAAATGAGCGGTGCAAGGATGCAATAAATATGAGTGATTTTATAAAGTCTATACGGGTTAGTTTAGAACAGCTTGACTATACTAAGCAAAATGGGCTAGTTAATGGCCTAACAAATGTAATAATTGAAAATATGAATAAACTGGGATTATATCAGCGACCCATTCATTGCACCGATTTAAAACGCGAATCATTATATATAAAAGACGATGACAATTGGGAGAAAGATGTTAATAAAGATAAAATCAGAAAAGCAATAAAAGATGTATCCACAAAACAATTTTGCGCATTAAGTAATTGGACAAAAGAAAATCCGGATTTTCAAAATAATGAGACTAAGCAAAATTATTATACACATACGCTAGTAGCAATAGCAAATAATAAGGAACACAATGAAGAGAAAATAATAAGAAAACTGTGCACAAGCAGTTATATTAAAGAAGAGTAACACGCCTAATTGATTATAAAAATATAATTTAAAGACTAGACCTATAAATTATATTTAGCATATATATAGAGAAATGGCAGTTTCAAGAAGAAATATGAAAAGAAGAAAGGGTTTTTACTCAAGAAAACGGCGACTTAACTCTAAGAAAAGGTTTAATCGCGGTAAAGGTGCTTATCAGCGACCGCCCTCATTTTTACCTATTCCGCCACCGCGACCACCCTCATTACCTATTCCACCACCACGAGCACCCTCAATACCAAGACCACCAGCCTCGTATTTGCCTATTCCACCACCTCCAAAACCATTATTTTTTGAACCATCGCCAAACCACTTTATTATTAAGTCGCAATCACCGCAACAACAATCGCGAAAGAAACCAAAGACTAAGCAACCAAAAGCTAAGTCAGAGCCAGCTAAAGCATTAGAGCCAGCTAAAGCATTATTAGAGCCAGCTAAAGCATTAGAGCCAGCTAAAGCATTATTAGAGCCAGCAATACCACAACAAAGGCGCAGTTTAAGACAAATAATAATAAATTCGGACAAAAATAAAAAAATTAAACGAAGATAGAAACGAAGATAGAAACGAAGATAGAGAACTATATTATAAATATATATTTTGCGTTTCTTTAACGCTATAGCTACTAGCAATATATGAAATATATATAGCATATCGGGTATATGCACTATTATTTTTTAGCCCCCGATGTAATGTGCGCCCATCAAAATACACACTTGAATATGTTTCCGCATTTATCATTCTTTTTTCATATATGTCTGCATTATTATTACTATTATGCTCACTATTTAAGCAAAATTCAGTATTCGCCAAATTATCAAAATATATAAGATGTCCAATATAATAGAGCGGGCGTTCAAAATCCGTTATTTCATTTTCTATAATAGTGTCTCTATGCCAAACGCCGTCAGGTGTATTTGCTTCTACAGGTATAAAACATATATCTTCAATACATCCGTCATTGTGTTTTTTAATGCGCTGTATACAATAATTATGTATGTCTTTAAATCGCGGATTTAGCAACAAATGATCCATTATTTGCTGTTCCAGTGTTTTATCAAAATAACATTCAAAACGACCCAATGAG
>Ga0208053_1000130_pt1 | contig 17554 bp, 18 predicted proteins | sample LakMenEpi20May10_FD_150719 | JGI IMG/M metagenome (GOLD analysis project Ga0208053, IMG submission 150719) | Freshwater microbial communities from Lake Mendota, WI - 20MAY2010 deep hole epilimnion (SPAdes) | ecosystem: Environmental > Aquatic > Freshwater > Lake > Epilimnion/Euphotic zone ... | reverse complement strand
CCATTTATGGATGAGGAAAAAATAGAGCAATTAGGAATCTCCCCAATTGCTAAAGATCTAGCAGCTGCGCAAAGCTTTAAAAATAAGGATGAGTTTTTACAACTATTAGGTGAACTAGAAAGAGATGGTTTATCTGGTCTTTTCTATTCCTATGTTTCAACTGATAATAAAGATGCCTCTAAAAATATCGTCTACCTTGGCCAGTCAGGATTATCACTTCCGGATGAGGCCTACTACCGTGAGGATGAATACAAAGAGATAAGAGAATCCTTTGTTGCCCATATAAAAAATATGTTTGAGTTGGCAGGGCTTGCGAATGCGCAAAGCTGCGCCTTAGCAGTTTTGGAATTAGAAACTGCGATAGCCGCTTGTCACTGGGATCAGGTTAAAGATCGAGATGCTGATCTGACATATAACAAAAAGAGCTTCACCCAGCTATCTGAACTAAGTCCGGCATTTAATTGGCCACTTTGGATGAAAAGCTCAGCCACTCCAGAGCATGTGCTCACCCACGTTGTTGTTAGGCAGCCCTCCTACTTTGAAGAGTTATCCAAACTTCTTGGTGACTTTGAGGTTATAAAGTGGCGAAGCTGGCTCACCTGGCACATTCTCTCCGGTGCTAGCCCATATTTGAACTCAGCTTTGGTAAATGAAAACTTTAACTTCTATGGCACAACCCTTTCTGGCATACCAAAACTAAAAGAGCGGTGGAAGCGGGCAACTGGATTAGTAGAAGCTGCCCTAGGTGAGGCGGTCGGGCAGATCTATGTAGATCGCCACTTTGGTAAAGCGGCTAAGGAGCGGATGGTTGATCTGGTTAAAAACCTTATTCAGGCATACCGAGTAGATATCACAGCCCTTACTTGGATGAGTGATGAGACAAAGCAGAAGGCATTTCTTAAGCTAGATAAGTTCACACCAAAGATTGGTTACCCAGATAAGTGGCGGGATTACTCAAACTTATCAATTTCCCCAGGGGACCTAATTGGCAACCTGAGCGCTATTGCAAAATACTCGCAAGATTATGAGTACTCAAAAATAGGAAAGCCTGTTGATAAATCTGAGTGGTATATGACCCCGCAAACGGTTAATGCCTATTACAACCCAGGAATGAATGAGATTGTCTTTCCTGCTGCTATTTTGCAGCCGCCATTTTTTGATGTGTTAGCAGATGATGATGCTGCAAACTACGGCGGTATTGGCGCAGTAATTGGCCATGAGATTGGCCATGGTTTTGATGATCAAGGGTCAAAATATGACGGAGATGGCAACTTAGTTAACTGGTGGAATGATAAGGATAGAGCTGAGTTTGAAAAACGAACTAGTAAGTTAATTAAACAGTATGACCAGTTATCACCAGAAAATGCCCCAGATATAAAGGTCAATGGTGCACTAACAATTGGTGAAAATATTGGCGACCTAGGTGGCTTAACAATTGCTTATAAAGCATATGAGATTTCACTTAATGATAAAGAGCCACCAGTAATTGATGGCTATAGCGGGGTACAAAGATTTTTTATGGGTTGGGCTCAATCTTGGCGAGGTAAATATCGACCAGAGGAGGTTAGAAGAAGGGTTGCAACTGATCCACACTCCCCTGATGAGTTTAGATGTAATCAGATAGTTTCTAACTTAACTGAGTTCTATGATGCTTTTGCAGTTAAACAAAGTGATAAACACTTTATGCCAGAGGGTCAGCGAGTGCGGATCTGGTAGATGTGCTTAAGCACCTTAAGTAGCATTATTTCCCCTACCTATAAGTCAATGGTTAACTGCGCCTATGGCCAGTGAGTTTAGTTTTCAGGTAGGTACCTCACTTAAAAATCGACTGGGGCGAACTGGGCAAATATCCACCCCCCATGGCGTAATTAAGACACCAGCATTTATCCCAGTGGGAACAAAGGCAACTCTTAAATCAGTTCTTCCTGAATCACTAAAAGAGCTAGGTTCACAAGCTGTTTTAGCAAATGCCTATCACCTTTATCTACAACCTGGATCTGAGCTAATTGATAGAGCAGGTGGCTTAGCAAAGTTTATGAATTGGAATGGGCCAACTTTTACTGATTCTGGTGGGTTTCAGGTTTTATCCCTTGGGGTTGGGTTTAAAAAAGTCATCGCAATGGATGAGAACACCTTTCAAGCCGATGATGTGATTGCAGATGATAAGCAACGCCTTGCTCATGTTGATGATGATGGGGTTACCTTTAAATCACACCTAGATGGCTCACTACACCGCTTTACCCCAGAAGTTTCTATGCAGGTGCAGCATCACATCGGCGCCGATATCATTTTTGCCTTCGATGAGTGCACAACTCTTCACAACACAAGAAGTTATCAAGAAAAAGCATTAGAGCGAACTAGATTATGGGCCCAGCGGTGCTTAGCAGAACATGATCGATTAACTAAGGCTCGAAGTGATAAACCATATCAAGCATTATTTGGGGTTATTCAAGGGGCACAATATGAAGAGCTGCGCCGAAAATCTGCAAAAGATTTAGCAACTATGAGTCAAAGTGGTATTAGCTTTGATGGGTTTGGCATTGGTGGCGCTCTAGATAAACAAACACTTGGAGATATTTTAAAGTGGGTAAATGAGGAGCTACCGCAAGATAAGCCTCGTCACTTTTTAGGTATTGGTGAACCAGATGATTTATTTGTGGGCGTAGAAAATGGCGCAGATACCTTTGATTGCGTAGCTCCTTCTAGGCAAGCTAGAACTAGTTCAGTCTTTACAAAAGATGGGCGAGTAAATATTTCAAATGCTCCTCATAAAGATGAGTTTTTTCCAATTGAAAAAGATTGCACCTGTTACACCTGCCGCAATTACACCCGGGCTTACCTTTGCCATTTATTTAGAGCAAAAGAAATGGTGGCTGCCACCTTAGCAACCATTCATAATCAACACTTTATTGTTGGATTAGTTGATCAGATGAGGGAAAGTATTGAAAAAGGTACTTTTTTTGAGTTTAAAGATCAATTTATGACCAGATACTACAAAAAGTAATTTGGGGGTAGATTAGCGATATGGATAACGCAAGGAAACCACTGCGAATTGGCATATTAGGGGCTGCAAGAATTGCCCCAAGTGCGATCATTTTTCCAGCCCATGCAACAGGACATCAATTAGTTGCAGTTGGCGCTAGGGATAAAGGGCGAGCTAATGAGTTTGCTAAGCAATACATGATTGAAAAAGCATATGGCTCATACCAAGAGGTCATTGATGACCCAAATATCGATGTAATTTATAACCCACTTCCTAATAATGCTCATGGACCATGGAATATTCGAGCACTAGCTGCCGGTAAACATGTTTTAAGTGAGAAGCCATCTGCTAGTAATGCCGCTGAGGCAAAAGAGGTAGCGGCTGCGGTAAGTAAATCTGGCAAGGTGTTTATGGAAGGTTTTCACTATTACTATCACCCAGTATTTCAAAGATTACTAGCAATTATTAAGTCAGGTGAAATTGGTGAAGTAATTAAGGTTGAGTCTGCCTTACTTATTCCTATGCCAGATAAGAATGATCTGCGTTTAAAGTTTGATTTAGCAGGCGGCTCAATTATGGATGTTGGTTGCTACGCACTTCATAGCCAGCGAATGATTTCTCAGTTAATCACAGGTGGTGAACCAACTGTTGTTAATACAGAGGCTAATGCCCCAGATGGTGAGCTAGATACTAAGTTAAATGTGCAACTTAAATATCCAAATGGAGTTGCAGCCCTAGCTAAGGGTGATTTTGAATCACCCGCACTTGATGCCCCTTTAACTGTTACTGGAAGTAAAGGAAGCGTTCATCTTCCAAACTTTGTTATCTCAGGTTGGGATCCAAGAGTTATTGTTGATGTTGCTGGAAATAAACGAGTTGAACATCTTCCTTCACTTTCCACATATACCTACCAATTAATGGCTTTTGCTGATGCAGTAGATCTTGGTAAGCCGATTAAAACTGATGCTAAAGATGCTCTGGCTCAATCCCAGTTAATTGATTCAGCATACCTATCTGCAAATTTACCGCTACGACCAACTCTGAAGTTATAAATTAAACTAGTAATTTTGTTTTAGCTATTTTACAAGCACCATCTCGATCATTTACCTTAAGTTTTCGGTAAACATTTTTTAAATGTGTTTTCATAGTATTCTTAGAGATATGAAGGGATTTACCAATCTCTTCAATAGATTTTCCAGAGGTTAGATACTTTAGAACCTCAATCTCGCGTTGAGTTAGTTGCTCACCGCTAAATTCTAGAAGCGTGTTTCGCTCCTTAATTCGCTCCATGCAGGCTCTACTAAGTGATTCCAGCCATTGCGAGTTACTTGTGGAGGCGAAGTTGATGATTGATTCAAGAGTTTTGTTATCTTGCCGCAAAAACATCTCCCGAGCGCCAACTTTCTCTCCTTTAGCCAATGCGGTCTTTAAGTACTCACGCTGGCGCTTGTTACCCTCACTAGAAAATTTTGAAAGATTAAGATTCTTATAAATCATCTGAAAAGCAGTCACTTCAGGCAGTTTTTTAAAATAGCCTAAATCAATTAATTCTGAGTCCTTAACCTTGTATTTTTGCCTATCTAATAATTTAACATAAGGAATATTTCGATTTCTATCCACTAAAAACTTAACTCTTATTGCTTCATTATTTGCATTTTTTATGAATATTTCAGCAACATCGACTATCCATGACATTGACTTTACATTTTGATTTTGCATTAAGTAATCTTGAAGAGCTTCAAATTTTGTATTTAGATCGGGTAGATTAGCTGCATTTCTAGATAAAACTCTTATTTCACCAACTTCGCATAACAGATAAATTGAATCTAGATTACTCTTTTGTGCTTGCTTTTTTAACTTGCCTAATTGATCTAACGTTTCAGAAATTAGTGAAAATTCAAACAAGCAGCGCATTACAACAAACTTACAATCAAATGGGGCTGAAATACCAACACGATTTAATTCCTCTTCGATGGCTACTATTGCAGAGGCTATTTCATAAGCTTGCTTATAATCTCCTTGTGCTAAAAGCAGCATAGATTTTATGGCAGATTTTGCATGGTTAAGCTCTGCTAATCCTTCTGGGTTAGCAACACCTTCAATATCTTGAGCACATTTTTCAATGCCATCAATATCAGAGAGTATAAGTTTTATACAACAAACTAGCCGAATTAATCTGCCCTGATCTATCGGATCAAGTGAGCCACTTTTAATTGGTGAGTTAATTGCTCCATCAGCATGTTTAAGAGCTAAGTCAAAGTTACCGCGGTGAAAATTTATCTGAGCCCGACAAAGATTACTGATTTGAAGTACCCACTGATGCATATCAAGATTTACTGTGGACTTCTCTAAATCGTCAAGGAGCATTATGCATTTGTTAAAATCTAAATCAATTAAACAGCCAATGGCTTCAAATCCTCTTGCCATTAACAATCCATTAGGTGAATCATCTACTCCACTTATTGAGTGTTCGTAAAACTCTTTACCGCGACCAGTTAGTGAAAGTTCAACCATTTTTGAAAGATAAAGTTTGTAAAAAAACTCTAAATCATTTTTTTCAATTGCCTTTTCAATTAATTTCTGCGCACCAGTAGAGAACCCTGGTAGGGGTGATTTGATTGGCTCGCTGCTCACTCCTAAGGATGAGGGATGAGGGGTAGTTTTTAAAGTCTATTTCAGGCGTAAAGGGGTGATAAACCGGGGTGAGGTTTACTACTTAGGCATATCTGCGCCTTAGTGGTGAGCAGATTTCACCCCAGCTTAAGCGGGATAAAATCAATACATGAGTATTTCTAAGGTGATCCTTTATTACACCTTTACCCCACTGCCAGACCCGGCAGCAATAAAGGTGTGGCAGAAAACCTTGTGCCAGAGTTTAAATTTAAAGGGACGAATAATCATTTCACCCCAAGGCATTAATGGCACATTAGGTGGGGATATAAATGATTTAAAAAAATATATCCGCCAAACGAGATCCTATGAGGGTTTAGCAAAGATGAAGTTTAAATGGTCAGATGGCACCGGCAATGATTTTCCAAAGTTAAGTGTGAAGGTTAGGCCTGAGTTAGTAGCTTTTGGTAATCCAGATGAAATTAAGGTTGATAAAAATGGTGTCATTGGCGGCGGTAAGCATTTAAAGCCTTTTGAAGTAGATGAATTAGTAGCAAAACGTGGTGATGATGTTATTTTCTTTGATGGCCGTAATTCCTTTGAAGCCCAGGTAGGTAGATTTAAAAATGCAGTTGTGCCTGACACAGCAACTACTAGAGATTTTGTAAGTGAGATTGAAAGTGGAAAGTATGATCACTTAAAAGAAAAACCAATAGTTACCTATTGCACTGGTGGCATTAGGTGTGAGGTCTTATCAGCAGTTATGAAAACTCGAGGCTTTAAAGAGGTTTACCAAATTGATGGTGGAATCTTTACATACGGTAAAGAAATGGGTGATGAAAGATTATGGGAGGGCGCTCTCTATACCTTTGATAATAGAATGTCGATTGAGTTTAGTGATAAAAGTAAGTCGATAGCTAAATGTGAAAAATGCTCGGCGCCGGCTAATCGTTTTTATGATTGCCCGAAACCACCATGTAACTCACTTAATTTACTATGTACTAAATGTGCGGAAGATCTGAGTAGCCAGATTTGTAATCACCCACAACGAAAGTATTCAAACGCCGAACTAATTGGCTAATAACTGCTTAGCGTGATCCTTTGGATGATTGATATAACTTTTAAGCCATTTTCTAACATCATAAGCACCAGATTCAGTGTGAACACCGGCATTTGAAAGTTGCTCAACAGTTAATCTTTTTATTATTTCAACAGATGCTGCCCTTGATGCCTTAAATAATGCAAGTGAATTCTCAATTGGTAACTCTTTGTAGCCTAAAGTTAAAGCATCAGCCCACTTATTTTCATCATAACCTTGAATTACGCTACCTGGTTCAGCAATTAACCTTTTTAATCTAGCGAAAGATTGGGACTCACTATCGGCTAAGTGATGGATTACTTGGCGGGCATTCCAGCCATCTTGCTTTGGTTTATCTAGATCAGCAGGTGAGAGTTGCTCAAATGCCTTTAGAAAAACACTAGTTGCCTCTTCATACTCAGTAGCTATTTGTATTATTTCAAGATTACTCATAGCCATATCCTACTAGCGGTGAAGAAAAGTACGGATGTTTTTACTAATCTTTTTCCAGAGTTTGGTAGTTAGTTTGACGGGTTGAACCGCAATTACTTGCGCAGAACTTGGCTCACCTGGGGTTGAAACACTATATAAAGCTGGTGAGCTCTCGTCCAGTGAGTTAGCAATAATTTTCATCTGTGAAACTAGAGATATACAGCGGACAAATTGGCTTCTAGGTAATTGATCATCTTTTTCAATTAATTCTTCCGTTAAATTATCTGCTGCCAGTCTTAAATCTCTTGCAATGTTATCTATTTGAGAGCCACGATTATCTGACTCTAATAACTCTAGTTTCTCAGTAATCGCACTGCTTGTGGCAGATAATGCGTAAGCAACTTGACGGTCAACAATGTCTTTACGCGCTGGGTCTAAGGTTGAATCAAATAATGTTCTAGCCATACTTCGAATCTGCACCAACATATGCTCAATTGCAATACCTTGGATATATAAAGACTCTGCCTCATCTACTTCAGCAAGTGGTGACCATCTGGCATATCGCTTAGCCTCAATGGCCTGTGATCTAAGTATTGGAATTTCTTCCACTAATAATCTTGCTTTTGAAAGCCAGGCACCAGATTGTTTTTGATTAAAGCCAGCTGCAACTCCTTCAGCCATTTCACTTATTAACTCAGCACTTCGTTTACCTAATCTAGATATTTGATTAACAGTTCGCCCAGCCGGTGTGCTGGCGTGAGAAAAGTAGGAAAAAACTATTGCCACAGCTGCGCCAATTAAAGTTGAAGTTAAGCGATGTTGCGCAGTAGATCCAGATATTCCAGGACCAATAACAATAAGAGCTGTTACTGGAACATTTACCGATGCCACCTCACCTAACCTAAGTCCTCTTGCCACAACTGAGCAGAGAAATACAGTTAAGCCAATAGCTATGACGCCAAAGCTAAAGTAGTGAACAGTTAGCAGTGCAACACCTGCCCCAATTGCTGTTCCAACAATCTGGCCCAATCCCTCCCTTACTGATTTATAAAGAGAGATTCGGATGCTAAGTGCGCAGACAATGGCCGCTACTAAGCCGCCTTTAAAAACTAAATTATCCCCAATTACCCAAGCAGTTGCTGATGCAACGGCTGCAACAGTTATTTGGCGTACCCAACTTCTGCGATAAGAAAATAAACCCACAATCCAATTAAAAAACCGCTTCATGGTAGGAACTTAATTTTTTTAGCGTTCATTAAGAGTTTAAGTCTGGCAATCGCGCTCTTTCCCATGCCATGTAAAGCTTCTAAATCACCTTGAGAAATCTTTCTAAGATCAGAGACTTTATATAATTTTGCATCCACTAATGCTCGCCTGGCAGGGGCTGAAAGGCCGTACTCTCGCCATTCTCTATCAAGGCTCTCATATCTATCTAACTCGGCCTGGGAGATATCAAGGTCTTGATTAGATTTCTTAGGCTCTTTCACACCCTAATCCTACAACTTTACTTGCGTTTCTTTTTGACCATTATCTGCACCATTCGCTGCGTCATCAGTTTACGCACAAGTGTCTTAGGAAGTGGTGAATTAAAATGAAGTGCTGCTTTGCTTTGTTTATATTTAACTAAATCATTTTTTAAAGCTGCAAGTACTGATCCACTAAATGGGTAAAAAGAGCAACCGTTATTTCGCCCGGCTAGGCCACAAACCACATCACCATCTAATTTAAATGCTGGTCTGCCATAGGAAATACCCTGTTTTAAAGTTGGCTCAATCTCTAAAATAATTTCGCGCATCGCTTTTAAATTACTTTTATTTGGTTCACTCTGTTGGGCAATATATGAATCAATCTCGCGCTTGCTCAAGTGATTCACCCCCGATATCTCTAAACATAGGTAGATATAACAGGCCAGGAATAGACCTACTTGGCATCAGCTCACTACCTGCAATGAATCCTAACTTTTTATATGCGCTAATCCCCGCTTTATTATCAGGCCACACGCCAAGTCCTATTCGGTGCCAATCGTTTTTACTAGCTAGTTGATCTATCCAATCCATCATCAGCCTTGTGACTCCCTTACCCCTGAATTCCTTTTGAATCCACCATGCTGAAACCCAGCAATCAGCAGTTCTATCCTGAGTAGCTTTATCTACGGCAACTAATCCAATGTCGGCATTATCTGCAGATACCAAACACCAATTGGTAATCCGGGCTGAGTTTTGCCAAAAATTAATTGGCTTTTCTTTCTCAACTTCATACTTAGCACCAAAAGCATTTGGTGAATCACTAAGTGCTGCTAATCGAAGCGTGCGAAGGCGATCAGCATCTAACTCGCTCGCCGCTTCAACCTTAATCTGCATTAAATTAGCGTTTAAATAATCTACTTAGTAGGCCCGCTTTTTTAACTTCACCGGCATGGCCAGCGCAGCGATCAGCTAGAGGGATCCCATCTAGTGCCTCTTCGATATGCTCACCACAACCAGACCAGGTTGGTTTTTTACATTTTCTACAGATTACTTTGCTACACATAAAATAATTTAAAAGTATCTGATCAATATATATGGAACTACCATTGCCACGCTTACAAATGTGACAGGAACTCCATATTTGGCAAACTGCCAAAAACTAATCTTTATACCGGCTTTATGCGCTAATCCAATCGCTACAACATTTGCACTAGCACCTATTATTGTTGCATTACCACCAAAATCTGCACCAAAAGCTAATGCCCACCACAAAACATCACCATACTGAGCAGAAATTCCAGAGGATAATTCAGTCACAACTGGTGACATGCTGGCAACATATGGAATGTTATCTATGATTCCAGAAAGAATCGCAGAAACTATTAACAAAACCATTGCAGCAAGAGAAGCCTGATCACCTACTTGATCTTTTAGAAAAGTTGCAAACTCACCGAGTGCGCCAGTCTTAACGAGGGCGCCAACCATTATGAATAATCCGGCAAAAAACACAAGTGTTGCCCACTCAACATCCATTGCATAATCTTTAGGTTTTAATCTACTAATTCCGACCAATACTCCGGCGCCAAGCATCGCCACAATAGAAGGCTCAAGGTGTAGTGCGGTATGGAGCACAAATGCAATCATCACTGCACCTAAAACAAATAGGCTTTTCTTTAGTAAAACTTTATCTTTTAAGTAGGAATTTTCATCAAGCTTACCTATCCGAGCTCTATCTGCTGAGGAGTTAACTAACTCTTTTCGGAACATGAAAACTAGCATCGGTGTAATAACTATCATCACAACAATTACCCAGGGTGCCATATGTACTAAAAAATCATTAAATGAAAGATTTGCTCTACTTGCAATAATAATATTTGGTGGATCTCCGACCAAAGTGGCTGCCCCACCGATATTAGATGCAAAAACTTGGGATAAAATAAATGGGATAGGTGAGACATTTAGTTGCTTACAAACTACCAAGGTCATTGGAACTGCTAGCAAAATAGTTGTTACATTATCTAAAATTGCACTTGCTACTGCAGTTAATATGATGAGAAATACTAAAGCCCGCTTTGGCTCACCCTTTGCTTTCTTTATTGCTTTGATTGCTAAATACTCAAATAAGCCGGTTTTGTGGATGACGCCCACAATAATCATCATGCCAAGCAGAAGAAAGATTACATTCCAGTCGATGCCTGTGTCGTGATCATAAAAAATTGCATCAGCATCGGTTGCACCAATTACGATCATCGCAGCAGCACCCCCAAGGGCTACTGCCACACGATTAATTTTTTCAGTTGCAATCAATAGATATGAAATTAGAAATACTAATACCGCTAATTGCATCTGCATTTGGTTATTCTACTGTATTAAGGCAGTGGATGCATTAAATTCATACTGGCATTAAGATAGTTAGTATGACAATTAGCATCAGACCTATAAAACCTAGCGACAAAGTTAGGTGGCTAGAATTATTCCAAGAGTACATAGTTTTTTATAAATCAAAATTATCAGTTGAGCAGTTTGACTTGACCTGGCAACGTATTAACTCAGATTTTAATATTAATGCCTTGGTGGCAGAACTTGATGGAAAGGTTGTCGGCTTTACCCACTACATCTGGCGCCCTGATACCTGGGAGGCGCAGGATTTTTGCTACCTAGAGGATCTTTATACCGACCCAAAGGTGAGAGGTAAGGGAGTTGGCAGAGCATTAATTAAAGCGGTTGAAGATATAGCAATAGCAAAGGGTTCAAAGCAACTTTACTGGACCACTGCCCCAGATAATGAACTAGCTAGAGCACTTTATGACAAGATAGCGATTACAAATATGGTGGAGTATAAGATCTATTTAAATAAGTAATTTAAGCCAATTAAAGCCTTAAATGGAGGAAATATGTCTTTTGTAATGTATTCAACTACTTGGTGTGGTTATTGCAAGCGGCTAAAAAATCAGCTGGCGAGAATGGATATCTTATTTGAAGAGATTAATATTGAAGAGGTTGCAGGAAGCGCTGAAATTGTTGAAAAAGTAAATAATGGCAATCGCACTGTTCCAACCCTAGTCTTCTCAGATGGCAGTGCTATGACAAATCCATCTTCGCAGCAGGTTGCTGATAAATTAGCGCAGTTAAGTTAATCAGTCGCAAATGTCATTTAGGCAATATGATTGCTAGAACTTTTATAGAAAGAGATTTTAAAATATGCAGTCACTAGAGATTGGTTACATCCTCTCCCTAGCTGCAGCCTCTGCCACTTTATTGGGTTGGCTAGTAATGAGAATTAAATCAAATTCATCTGAGCGACTAATTGCCTACATATTCGTATTTGTAGCAGCTGCAATGATTGCAGTCAGCCTCTTTCAACTAATACCAACTGCACTAAATAGTGGGCTAGCAAAATTGTCAGTGCTCATATGTCTTATGGTTGGATTTTTACTTGTCTTATTAATCTCACGGCTTGCAGCTCTAAATGGCCGAAAGGGCGCTACCTCTTCAGCGTTACTCATTGCATTTGCGTTATCACTTCACAATTTGCCAGAGGGCTCAGCGCCAATCGCGGCCACCTTGGTGGATCTGCCAACTGGGATTACAACTGCAGCTTTAATGGGTCTTCACAATATTCCAGAAGGGATTGCAATTACTGCTAGTGCTTTACTAGCTGGCTTTAGCCGGCTTAAATCCTTATTGCTAACTCTTACAGCCACCCTAGCTGAGATGCTGGGGGCAACGGCTATCTATTTAAGTGGCTCACTATTCCTAGATCTTAAAAGCACTGGCGCCTTGCTTAGCTTTGTGGCCGGGATCATGTTGGCTATTTGTGTTAAAGAGTTGCTGCCCTATTCCTATAAAACCCTGCGCCCCAGCAGTAGGTAATGACACACCCGCCACCACTCTGCTTCCCCGGCTGCGACACCGCTTTTGGCTATAGTTACGCTCCCAGCAAGTAAGCACTTCATAGGGGAAACTAGTGAAACTCTAGTGCTGTCCCGCAACCGTAAGCTCGAAAGAGTAAGTCGGATCGCCTAACAAGTGCTGAGCAAGTAATACCCGTCGTGGAAAGCGGGGAGATGCTTTAGTAGCAGATTTATCTGCTCACCTGATTAATCTCTCTTTGGACTCGACGAATAAGAAACTATTCCTAGGAGATTAACATGGCTATCACACTCTATACCCTGCCTGATTGCGCGCAGTGTGAGACAACTAAGTTATATCTTGAGAAAAACAAGCTTGCCTATACAACTGTTGATCTAAGTGAAAATCCAAAAGAATATGATGTTATTAAATCTCTAGGTTATGACCGAGTACCGGTTGTAATTGCAGGGGACGCTCACTGGTCCGGCTTTCGCCCAGATAAGTTATACAAACTAACTAAAGGTGAGAAAGTATGACAATGCACCAAGTTGTCTACTTCTCAAACGTATCTGAGAACACTAAAAGGTTTGTAGAGAAGTTAGATGTAGATGCTGTGCGAATACCGCTTAACCAAAAGTTAGAAATTCCTCAAGTTGATAAGCCATTTGTTTTAATTACTCCAACCTATGGAACTACCGATGCTGATTCTGGTATTCCAAAGCAGGTAATTAAATTCCTCAATCTTGCCCACAACCGTGCTCTACTAAAAGGAGTAATTGCCTCTGGCAATACTAATTTTGGAAGTAAGTACTGCTACGCCGGTAAATTAGTTGCAGATAAGTGCAATGTGCCGTTGCTTTACAAGTTTGAATTAATTGGTACTAAATATGATGTTGAAATGGTAACTGAGAGAATGGAAAACCTATGGACACAATTTTAATTGATCAGCCGGTAGAATCTAAGTACAGCTATCACGAGCTAAATGCCATGCTTAATTTGTATGGCCCAGATGGCAAGATCCAATTTGATAAGGATCGCCAGGCTGCTCAGATGTATCTCTCAGATCATGTTGTTAATAACACCATTACCTTTGATAACCTCACTCAACGCCTAGCCTATTTAGTAGATAACGAGTATTACGAGGCTGATTTACTAGCAAAATACACACCAGAATTTTTAGCTGAAATCCATGATTACGCCGCCTCATTTAATTTTGAGTTTGAATCATTTTTAGGCGCCTTTAAGTTTTATACCAGCTACGCACTTAAAACCTTTGATGGTAAGAAGTACCTAGAAAACTTTGAACAGCGCACGGTAATGGTTGCCTTACTTCTAGCTGAGGCAAATCCAGCCCGTGCTAAAACTTTAGTAGCTGAAATAATTACTGGCCGCTTTCAACCAGCAACTCCTACATTTTTAAACAGTGGCAAGGCCCAACGCGGTGAATTAGTTTCCTGCTTCCTACTTCGCACTGAAGATAATATGGAATCAATTGCTAGGGCCATTAACTCATCCCTTCAGTTATCAAAGCGTGGTGGCGGTGTTGCACTTTCACTAACAAATATTCGTGAGAGCGGGGCCCCAATTAAGAAGATTGAGGGCCAATCCTCCGGTGTTATTCCAGTAATGAAGATGCTTGAAGATGCATTTAGTTATGCAAATCAATTAGGTGCTCGCCAAGGTGCTGGCGCAGTTTATTTAAATGTTCACCACCCAGATATTCTTAAATTCTTAGATACTAAGCGTGAGAATGCTGATGAGAAGGTTCGTATTAAGAGCCTAAGCCTTGGTGTGGTAATTCCAGATATCACTCTTGAATTAGCTAGAAATAATGAAGATATGTATCTCTTCTCTCCATATGATGTTGAGCGCGTTTATGGCGTGCCAATGAGTGATATTTCAATTACTGAGAAATATCAAGAAATGGTTGCTGACACCCGCATAAATAAAACAACGATTAATGCCCGCCAACTATTTCAAACTATCGCAGAGCTGCAGTTTGAATCAGGCTACCCATATATTGTTTATGAGGACACAGTAAATCGCGCAAATCCGATTGATGGCCGAATTAATATGTCCAACCTTTGTTCTGAGATCTTGCAGGTAAATACTCCTACTACTTATAACGCTGATTTAAGTTATAAAAGCGTTGGTAAAGACATCTCCTGCAACCTAGGTTCCCTAAACATTGCAAAAACTATGGACTCACCTGACTTTGCTCTAACAGTTGAGGCATCTATTAGGGCCCTAACTGCAGTATCTGATATCAGCAATATTGAATCTGTTACCTCTATTAAAGAAGGTAATGAGAAATCACATGCAATTGGCTTAGGTCAGATGAATCTGCATGGCTACTTCGGTCGAGAAAAGATTCATTACGGTTCAGAGGAAGGTATTGATTTCACAAATATCTACTTCTATACAATCTTATTCCACGCATTAAAAGCATCAAATACCATCTCAATTGAGCGTGGTAAAACATTTGTTGGCTTTGAGAAATCAAAGTATGCAAGTGGTGAGTTCTTTAACAAATATACCGACCAGGCCTGGCTACCTAAGACTGATCGAGTTAAGCAAATATTTGCAAAAGCTAATATTGCTATTCCAACTCAAGCAGATTGGCAGAGCCTGAAATCTAGTGTTATGAAAGATGGTATTTATAACCAGAACCTACAAGCAGTTCCACCAACTGGATCCATCTCTTACATCAACAACTCAACTAGCTCAATTCACCCAGTTGCTTCCAAGATTGAAATCCGTAAAGAAGGAAAACTTGGCCGGGTTTACTATCCAGCGCCATATCTAACTAATGAAAACGTTGAGTACTACGAGGATGCTTATGAGGTTGGCCCTGAGAAAATCATTGCTACCTACGCAGCTGCTACCCAACATGTTGATCAAGGTCTTTCTCTAACCTTGTTTTTCAAAGACACAGCTACTACCCGTGATATCAATAAAGCACAGATATCAGCGTGGAAGGCTGGCATTAAAACTATTTACTATATCCGTATTCGCCAGATGGCACTTGAAGGAACTGAAGTATCTGACTGCGTAAGTTGCATGTTGTAAATTAAGAATAAAACTAACCAAAACTAATAGAGATAAAGAGAGAATAAGATGAACTTAAAACTACAGTCACTAGTAAGTCGGCCAGTTAATTGGAATAAGTTAGAGGATCCAATTGATCTAGAAGTTTGGAACCGGTTGACCTCAAACTTCTGGCTGCCTGAGAAAGTGCCGATGTCTAATGACATTCCATCTTGGGCAACTTTAAGCTCATCTGAGCAATTACTTACGATGCGAGTATTCACCGGCCTAACTTTGCTAGATACCATCCAGGCAACAGTTGGTGCTACTTCATTAATTCCAGATGCAATCACAGCTCATGAAGAGGCTGTCTATACAAATATTGCCTTTATGGAGTCAGTACACGCTAAAAGTTATTCATCTATTTTCTCAACGCTAGCTTCTACATCAGAAATTGAGCAAGCATTTAAATGGTCTGAGGAAAATGAGTTCTTACAACGCAAAGCTGAGATTGTGCTTAGCTATTACAACGGTGATGACCCACTTAAGCGCAAGATTGCCTCAACCTTCTTAGAGTCATTCTTGTTCTACTCTGGCTTCTACTTGCCAATGTATTGGTCATCAAGAGCTAAGTTAACTAATACTGCTGATCTAATTAGATTAATTATTAGAGATGAAGCTATTCATGGTTACTACATTGGTTATAAGTTCCAAAAGGGTATGGAGGCACAAACTGAAGCAAAGCGAGAAGAGATTAAGAGCTATGCCTATCAGTTAATGCTAGATCTATATGAGAATGAAATTAACTACACCGCAGATCTTTATGATGAGCATGGTTTAACTGAGGATGTTAAATCCTTCCTTCACTACAACGCCAACAAAGCCTTGATGAATCTTGGTTTTGACGCACTCTTCCCACGTGAAATATCCCAAGTTAATCCAGCGATTTTATCTGCGCTGTCACCAAATGCTGATGAAAACCATGACTTCTTCTCTGGTTCTGGATCTTCATATGTAATTGGTAAGCATGAGGCAACTCAAGATGATGATTGGCAGTTTTAGTAGCTAATTAAAATAAGTGGTGGGCTTTATCTCCTGCCACTTGATTTAAAGAAAAGTCGCCCGATAAGGTTGAAATTTAGAGAAGGGCCTCGATCTCTCAAGGCCCTCCCATGCAGAGCTAACTCAATTCTTTTGACCATTACCAATAGATCGAATTGCCTTAGCTAAGACTGTGGTGGAGACGACGGGATTTGAACCCGCTCCAGATGTTTGGTAAACGACTAGGCTGCCAATTACAACACGCCCCCATCACGAGGGTGAAGTTACGGCTTTTAAAACTTTTGAAATTATTCAGTGGCGTTCTCTGTGGATAAAATTTGAAGTAAAAAGCAAAAGGGACTTGGAATTAACCAAGTCCCAATTACTACCAAACATCTGAAGCAGAAGTATTACACATTTCTCAGTTACTCGCAGTAACTAAAATTAAAGAAAAGTCGCCCTATAAGCCGGAGACGACATGGTTATGCGTAAAGGTGAACGGAGAAATTTCATTTTCTCTCGAATTTTCCTCAATGATTTGTAAAGTAATGGCTAACTACATATAGTTTCAATATCATGAAAAAGAAACTCCCCGTCATTCTTCATCAGCTTTCAAATTTTTCCTCTGTTTTAGGCAATTCAATTGTCATGATCACAATTCCATGGTTAATTCTTGAAGAGACAGGCTCTCCAGCCTTTGCCGGATTGGTCGCAGCGATTTCTGCACTGCCTGGGTTGTTTATCTCACCAATTGGTGGATGGCTCGTAGACCACATAGGTCGTCGCACAGTGAGCATCGGGGCTGACTTACTCTCAGCTATGGCGGTAGTTGCATTTCCAATTGTTGCTTTAACTTCAGGACTTTCTAGCACCTCAATTTTTATCATTGCCGTAATCGGTGCAATCTTTGATCCCGCAGGTTACACAGCACGCAAAACGCTATTGGCTGATGTTGCCAAGGCATCAGATATAGAACTTGATCGACTCAATGGAATCCATGATGGTTTCCTGGGAGTTGCATGGATTTTTGGCCCTGCCGTGGCTGCGGGTTTAATTTCAACAGTC
>Ga0208053_1000128_pt1 | contig 17671 bp, 10 predicted proteins | sample LakMenEpi20May10_FD_150719 | JGI IMG/M metagenome (GOLD analysis project Ga0208053, IMG submission 150719) | Freshwater microbial communities from Lake Mendota, WI - 20MAY2010 deep hole epilimnion (SPAdes) | ecosystem: Environmental > Aquatic > Freshwater > Lake > Epilimnion/Euphotic zone ... | reverse complement strand
AATTCTAATCATTCATATGATCAGGAATTTATAGAAGGACCAATTGGAATACGAAAATTTAAACTGGAAATAAATGGTAAACCTAAAAAATCAGTTTACCTATTCGGAGAATACCATAAAAATACTGATGGAGAATGTGAACCAAATCCATCAATAGAATTCCAAGAGTATATCTATCGATTATCAAGAGAGACACCATCATTTGTTGATGTTTATATTGAAATACCAATTGTCAAGTCTGAAATTAAAGGAAAAATTCAAAGTATAATCATATTTCAAAAAGCAGTGATGCTTATGTTTCGTAAGAATATAAATTTCATAAAAGCTTTTAATCGTTATAAAAACCCAAAAGATACACCTACTACTTCAGGTTATATGTTTAAAAAATTACAGAGGAAACTTAAAGAATGTATTCAGCCTGCAAATAGACAAAATAATCCTAATTGTGAACTGATGAGATTGCATTATGTTGACATAAGATCAACATGGGACATTAAGGATGATGCTTCTATGTATACAGAAGATATTGGTCTAGTCCTTCTAAGAAATATATTTAGAACAGGTGTAAAATTAAACAAAAATTCAAAAGAAATATTAGATGTAATCAAAAGAGTCAATGTACATAATAATGTTATTTTGAGTATGTTAAAGATACTGATAAAAGGAAATAAAATTAATCTATTAGATGTCTTCTATACAAATAAATCATTAAAAAAGGAACTGAATGCATCTTATAAAAAAGAAGAAATTATAAGCTTTTTAAAAATCATGTCTTATAAAAAAATAGGTAATGTATCGTTATTTATTTCTGAAATCAAAAGTTTAATTAGTTCAATTGAAAATGATACTGATTTAGACTTAAATTTTATAAAAAAATCAGAAGATTTATTCCTAAAATTAAACTCGTTATTACTAGACTCTTATTGCCTATCTAGGATTTTTAAAGTTCATAATTTAAAAAAGAATAAAAACAAACCTGATTTTCAACCAGAGGAAAGTAAAAATATCATTATATATGCTGGTAATGCTCACATTCGTAATATGGTTGAATTTTTAAATTTTAACGGTTTTAAATCTACATACAGTTATTATGAGCCAAATGAAAAGAGTTGTGTAAATATGAAGAAACCTAATACTTATTTACCAAAAAAATCACCAGCCATATTTAAACCTCCAAAGCAATCTCCGCACAAACATCAGTCACGATCTCCTCATAAAGTTCAATCTCAAAAACAATCTCATCCTAAACCACAAATGAATAATCCATTATATCTAAATAAATTAACAGTAGTTCAACTTCAAAAATTTGCTAAACAAATAGGATCAAAAGGATATTCAAAACTAAAGAAGTCCGATCTTATTAACCTCATTATTAAAACTAAAAATATAAAAAAATCTCCTAGCAAAGCTCAAGTCAAAACACCGAAACAATCTCCTAGCAAAGCTCAAGTCAAAACACCGAAACAATCTCCTGTAAAACCACAATTGCAACCTCCTATCAAACCACAAATGAATAATCCATTATATCTAAATAAATTAACCGTAGTTCAACTTCGAAATTTTGCTAAAAAAATAGGTTCAAAAGGATACTCAAAACTGAACAAAACCAATCTTATTGAATTTATTATCAGTATGCAAGAATGATAAATCACAGATTAAAATACAAACAAATATATTTTAATAAATATTATCTATAATAAATGGCAGAATATAAGGATGATCATGATGAAGAGGATGATAAAGAGAAATATGAATGGTCGATGAGAGTAATATCATACGAAGACTTTTCTCTCGATAATTTAGATTTATTACAGAGGTCTAATACTATATTATACCAAAATATGAAGAAAAGATTAAGTGATGAATATCACGACAGACTTAATACATTATTTGATAGTGGATATATAACACAAGCCAGATATAAAAAATATATTAGAGAGATTGAAGATGATGGTGAAGATGATATTTCAATTATATCGTTTTACAATATCGTTAATAATGAACACAAAAAGAGAACACAAGGAGAAACTTTAGTTCCTATTCAAATTGAATCAGAAGAACAATTAAGAGAATTATTGAATAATCATTTAAAAAATAATAATTTTACAATGTTATTTTATATGGGAGAAAAGGAAGATGAATGGAATTGTCTATATGAAGCATCAGCTTTAGTTTTCAAAACACCTGAAGGAATTAAACTCATTAGAAGAAATAATGAAAATGGTACTCCATCTGTCTTAGATATAGAAAATTTTTTAGAAGAAGAAACAGTAGAAGATATGCATGTTTTAGGAATAAAAGGAAGGAAAGAGTTAAAAAGAAGATTTCAGACTCCTATACTCAGGCTTGCAAGTCATATTGAAAAGCGGGTTGGATATATGCCTCGTGATGCTTCTAAAAGTATTTTTGATTTTGCAAATGTTAACAGAGAATACAGTCCTAAAAGAAAGAAGAAATCACCTGTTAAACGAGTAAGGAAATCACCTGTTAAACGAGTAAGGAAATCACCTGTTAAACGAGTAAGGAAATCACCTGCTAAACGAGTAAGGAAATCACCTGCTAAACGAGTAAGGAAATCACCTGTTAAACGAGTAAGGAAATCACCTGTTAAACGAGTAAGGAAATCACCTGCTAAACGAGTAAGGAAATCACCTGTTAAACGAAATTGATAATTAAATTTCATTTGTAGTCATTGATATTTAATATATAGTCTTGAAGTGTAGTAATGATTTGTGGAAGATGTTTTATATGAATGAATTTGGGTTAGACTGATTAATAGAATTGTAATACACATTGTATTACAACTTAAATAACTCATAATCACTTATATGAATTTATTATCTTTATTCTTTTCTATAAAATCATTACGATAAGATAAAGTATATAAATTCAATCACAAATACAGTTTGATTTATTGTATTTTAATATTGTTTTGAATCATTAAAAATATCGAAAAAGAGTATGAATCACAATTTAAAATCAAACGATAAATTATCGTTATTTGCAATAAGAAATAATGTAAATTCCAATCTATAAACAGACTGGAATACATACTTTTTGTTTACCGAATTCAACAATGATTATGTATACCCATACAGTGTTGTGTTACAATTAAAAATTGAATTTTGAACGGTGTTTATGATAAATTAGGCATCATTATGACTTCTGAGATGAAAATCAGTATCGATATGACTAGGAAATTAGCTCGAGATAAGTTAAAAGAATTATTGGGTTGTTAGAGATCATATGATTTGTAGATGGGATAATTAAGTTGCTATTCATTTTGAATAATAACTAATAATATTATAATAAATTTATATAAATGGATATTCTATAAGAAGTTAAATTGTATCACAATTTAAATTTATTAATAGTATATAATTATAACAAATGAATAAAGTAATATATATAGGAATGGTTGTTGTATCGTTATCACTCGCTGGTTTTGTCGTTGCGATATCGATAGTTATTTTCACAAATAATAGAAAGATGATGTCAATTGTTCCAATGATGTAATTAGGTATGAATATTATACTGAAAGAACATATTTCTAAGACAATAAATAGATTATCATTTTTTATTTGCAACCTTCCTTTTTGGTGATTTGAGCTTATTTGCAACCTTCCTTTTTGGTGATTTGATCTTATTTGCAACCTTCCTTTTTGGTGATTTGAGCTTATTTGAAACCTTCCTTTTTGGTGATTTGAGCTTATTTGAAAGCTTCCTTTTTGGTGATTTGAGCTTATTTGAAAGCTTCCTTTTTGGTGAAGAATCATAACGATTACTATTATCAATTGTTCTATCTTCTATAATACAATAGAATCCGAGTTCTATATAACTTATCAGCAGATTATTATTCAAATATGAACTCATATTTTGCCCGTTACATCCAACACCGCCTTGTGCAGATCTATCAGAAATATATATTCCATATAAGTCCCTATATGCAAAAACAGCATGTCCTTCTATAGCACCCGTAGTATTATCAAAAAATTTTAAATATAGAGGAGTCATATGATCGACCAATAAATTAGCTGTTATGAATCTTATTAAATCAAAAACAGAATGTACAAATTTTGGTACCAATGTGTCATAAGGATGTGAAATAGAATGTTTTGCATTTAATAAATAAGTTATTTGATCATAATTTAGAGTTCCTCCTAACTCTACACGAGGAGCGGGTCGTCCAGATATATCTGTTATATTTCTTCCTTGAGAACTATGAAAAGCTTCAGCTGTACCTATACCTAAAATATCTAAGTCGTGTAAAACTTGCAGGGAACAATTATTGTCGTTCCAAACATATTGGCTTTTTATTCTTTTTATCCTACTCGTATTTATTTTCTTTTGAAAAAGTATACATTGACCTAAACCAAGCATTTGTTGTGAAATATTTGGAATAGTTGGGAAACATTTCCCAGTTGCATGACAAGAGGCATTTTGTACCTTTTCTTCCCAATCACAATTATTTTTTTTTGAAATCAAATTTGACATTTTATTTTGAGAGTCGCTTAAACAATCTGTATTTTTTGTTGGATCCAATTCGGGTAAATATCTCTGATAATCAAGATTATTACATTCATAACCGTAATTATCAATATCATCATCAGTTATATTAAAAGAACTACAATTTCCAGATGCAATTCCTGGTGCAGGTGCAGGTGCAGGTGCAGGTGCAGGTGCATGTGTTTGTCCAGGACCAATTTGTATTGACCTAGAGAAAGGTGTTACAGTAGAGAAAAGTGATGGTGGAGGAACATACGGTGCGAATGCAAATGGTGGTGCACCTTGTGCAAATGGTGCAAATTGTGCACCTTGTGATACATAGCCTCCAAAAGTGTTTCCTCTTTTCATTTTTTCGACATTCTGGTTATAATCCATATCTGTTAATAAGTTCGATTTAGTTTTCATTTATTATATGTTAATATATTTATTATAAAAAATATCTTTTTCTATAAAATAATCGAGATAAAGTACATAAATACAGTTTGATTTATTCAATTAAATAAATCTGAACTTGTTAGATTCATTATGAAGAATTCTTGATTATAAGTGATTCGAAGGTAGACTGTTTTATCGTTCAACTTAATAAATTGTAATACAATATGTATTACAACTTAAAATAACTCGTCGTATTCACTTATATGAATTTATTATCTTTATCCTTTTCTATAAAATCTTTACGATAAAGTATATAAATTCAAACTGTATTTGTGTTTGATTTATTATGATTTTAATATTGTTTTGAATTATTAAAAATATCGAAAAAGAGTATGAATCACAATGTAAATTCAAACGATAATTATCGTTATTTACAATAAAAAATAATGCAAATTCCAATTTATAAAACAGACTGGAATACATACTTATTGTTTACCGAATTCAACAATGATTATGTATACCCATACAGTGTTCCAGTTCTAGTTTGAATAAATTATAAAGACAAAATCAGTTTAAAATCAGTTTAAAATTGGTGAAACTAAATTAGTAACCAATTTGATTTACACTATAGTTATTACTTTCTCTTTACTGGAGACTTTCTCTTTACTATAGACTTTCTCTTTACTATAGACTTTCTCTTTACTATAGACTTTCTCTTTACTGGAGACTTTCTCTTTACTGGAGACTTTCTCTTTACTATAGACTTTCTCTTTACTGGAGACTTTCTCTTTACTGGAGACTTTCTCTTTACTGGAGACTTTCTCTTTACTGGAGACTTTCTCTTTAGACGACGAGGTGAATACAAATAACTACCAATCTTCTTTCTTAAGAAAGGATCTGTAACATGTTCTTTTCTTAAAAGATTAGTCTTTTGCCTCACATTATCTTCTGTTCTTTTGAGATTTTCTACCATTAAGATAAATAAACTAGCACCTCTGTGTCTATTCACAAAATATTCTAAACTCATTTCAACTAACAAACCAGTTTTATCTCTATCTGTAATAATTATATGAAGTTGACCATCAATCTTTCTAAGTTCTATTAGAACACATCCTGCTGTATCCCGCACTCCTGTTGTAACCAGCACTCCTTCTGCATCCCGCACTGCTAATGGTATCCGTCCTGTATCTGTATATGCATTATCGATATAAAAGTTATATGTATTTATGCCGTGATTTTGAATACAATCAACAGAAATATTTTCTTGTTGCCAAAATAAAAGTGAATAATTATTAGTGTTTTCAAGAACTCTTCTTATTTTTTCAGGTATAAAAGCTAATTGGTCAGGAAAGTCATCTCCGTGATGTATCAAATATGGTCGTGGATTGTGAGTATATTCGAGATGTCGATTAAGTTCAATCACAAAATCAGAATACCATCTTGCAGTAGCTTCATATAATATAATATGAAAAATTATAGAATTAATAAGATAATTTTCAGGATTCTGAATTAAACCGTTAACCTCATCTTGAGTTTTCAAACCCAAATCATAAAGAATATGAAATGGATGACCTCCAAAAGGAGATAATCTTTCTAATTGTAAGTTAGATTTACGTATTTGAAATAGTTTATTTCTCCTAAGTTTATTTGCAATTACTCGATTAGCTAAACGCTCACTCTCTCTTATATATTCATTCCTAGATATATATTTATTCATAACATCTGTATTATTCGGAGGAATTAAATAACCGTTCTGTAGTAATATCTCTGGATTAAATGAGTGATCCAAAGTAGATAACTTTATGTTTCGAAATATAACTATAGGTTCTTGCACCTCCTCTTCGTCACCTTCTCTAACCCATTCTACCTCTTCGTCACCTTCTCTAACTAATTCCATGTCTTCAGCCATTTATTCTTGTATAAATAATAAATAATTATTATTTTCCATAAATCTATAAAATCATTACGATAAGTAAGATAAAGTATAAAATCAAACACAAATACAGTTGATTTATTCTGTTTTAATATTGTTTCAAATGAGGAAAATTATAGATAAACAATTTAAATTCAAATTGTAAATTATCGTATTTACAATTAAAAATATGGTAAATTCAAACTATAAATCATATTGGAATACTCGTGTTTTATTTACTGATGTAAAAAGTGAGTATGTATACAACTTTTGTACAATATAATTTCTGGTTTTATTATACTTATATAATAAAATGGCTAACCCACCACCGAAATTTCTTCAATGGATTCTTGATCATCTAAACCCGACAGATGATGATGATACAAATTCTTTGATAACTCTATTAGCCCATAAAGGAGTCTTCATTGAAATTATGATTTCAACTCATTCTACTGTTGAATTCTTACTCATTATGTATTCTTATTCAGAACACCCTAACACAAATATGATATTGGAAGAAAAGGATAATTTTAAGAATATATTATATACTGTTTATAAACCAAAAAGATTATTTTTTGGAAATTTAGGGTTGGTAGATATGGTTATGCATCCACCAGAAAAACTAAAAATATCATCATTTGCATGTAAAATTCCCAATCAAAAAGAACTAGAAAAATTTTTATATAAAATGAATAACAAATTGATTGACATCAATGACTTTAAATTTGTTAAAGAAGTCATATATAAAATGTACAAGAGTAATCAATCAAAAATTGAGTATTTTTTAAAAAAAAAGCATAAAGTGACTGTTATTCAACCAAAAAAAGTATGCGATAAGGATGCATGCAACCGTAAGTCACCACTTTTTAATTGGAGTTGTTGCTTGTGGAGAAAGAAGAAAGACAAAAAGAGTGTTGATATAATCAGAGGTCCTAGTTCAATTAAAGAATCAGAAACAAAATTATCAGAATTCTTGGATAAATACGGGAATGAGTTAGACTCAACAGGTATTAGGAAAAGAAAAGATACTTCTAAAAGAATATCAGTTTATGATGATGCAGCAGAAATGCCACCGTATGATGAAAGAGAATCATTAATTCAAGGTGAAAGCAAGGCTGAAACAAATGTAAAACTACCTGTTTTAAATCAGAGTTATGAATCTGATGATGATGAAGATAATTGGGAGACAGTTGCTATTCAAGGGAAAGAAATAATTCCTGATTTTACATTTAGAGTTAATATTGGAATTAGAAAAAAGAAGAAAAATGGAATTGATATAGTCGATTATCATATCTCTAAAAAAGCTTGTCCTTTTAATACTGAACCATTGAAACACATTGAGGGTCTATTAATATTAATCGTTGGTAATAAAAAATTGACTGATGCTGAAAAATTCAGACTGTTATTGAACTGCTTATATTTAAGATATATAGATTATGAATATTATATTCATGCTTCAAATACACCATTAAGGGAACAACATTTGAAACCTATTAAGGAAGTTGCAGCCGTCCTTTTTGTATTATGTAGAATGTTAGATATTCAGGTTGATATCAATATGAAAAATGATAGAGAAAAAGAACTATTTTATTTACAGACAAAAATACCACAAAAGACAGTAAGAGACTACTCTACTGATATACTGTTTGGTAGTAATTCAAGACAACAGAAGGATGACTTCAAAAGAAAGATTGAATCAATCGAAAGAATGGAAGGCATAACTCAACTCATAGGTGATTTTGAAAACGAAATTAATGCAGTTGAAAACACTATGAATGATTTAACCAATAGAAATTTTGACTTGAAAATATTTAAGATTGAAAGTCACTTGAAAATATTTAACCGAATGTATAAAGAACTACACGACATTTCTAAACAGGATAATCAGTCGGCATCGGTTTATATAAACAATATGACAAGGAATATTTATAAGAGATTTAATGAGGAAAGACCGCACCAAAATTCGCCAACAAGAAAAAGAAGATGTTGTAAAGATTGTAAAAGTAATCTATTAAACAAGCCTGTTGTTGAACTTAAAAATATTGCAAAATATTTAGGTTGTAAACAATCTTTAAAATTAAATAAATCTGAACTTGTTAGATTCATTATGAAGAATTCTTGATTATATGCGATTCGAAGGTAGACTGCTTTATTGTTCAACTTAATAGAATTGTAATACAATCTGTATTACAACTTAAAATAACTCATATTCGCTTGAAAACGAGTATAAAATAATCTTGAAGTCGTAGATTAAAATTATTGATTTTTGAATTGTTTTACCCAATATATCAGATTTTTGACTCGTCTTGACCTTTGGACTCATCTTGACCTTGTGGTTGATTCCATATATTAATTGCTTCCAATTCTTCAAATGCAAAATCTGTTGTATGTATAATAGCGATATTTCCACTCATATCATCACACAAGTTTAGTTTTACAAAAGAATTATCCAACAATTTTTGTTCTGAGAACACTAGTGTTTTGCATTTAAAATCTTCTGACCCATATGTAAACAAAAATGTATCAGTTCCTGGTATATTTTCAATTCCTGATGGAAAACAAAGGACAGAAGTTGCTTCTATCATAAACATATCGCTAATCGGTCCAATTTCTCCGTTCATTAGATTCAAATAATAAAAATAAAATAAGTACTTTAATCGATTGCCGTGTCTTGAAAGTCTTTTGTGGGCATTGTATTGTTGATCGAACATGTTAAAACCCCATGATGGTTCAAGAGGTAGATCGTTTATCCATTTAATATGACCTACACCTATTTTATGATTTGCTAACCTAGTTGAATCTACAAGAGGAGTTGTGATTGAAATGTGAAATTGCTTTCCAAAAATTTGTTTGAATTTATTTATATAGTTACAACCCTGTAACTCATGATGATTTTCGCAACTGAGGGTTCCATTAGGTTCAAGTCTAACCTTGTAAACCATGTGCTTTGGAAATATATTATAACTAAAGTATATACTATTATTAGATTCAAACAGAGCCCAGTTTTTCTCAACCTTTTGAGAAATTGATGGACATAAAATTGTTTCTTGATGCTTACGAAAACCAATTTTAGTAGTATCGTTTCCTTCAAAACCTGAAAGATCAATTTCAATAACTACACTCGATATTAGAGTACACCAATCTCCACAATCGTTAGAAATAAGTTTTATATCGGGTCTTCCGTTAAAAGACCGATTGAACGAACATAAAATAACTTTATTTCCATCAAGTTTAATATCTTTTAAACCTAATAATCTTGCATCATTTCCACCTTCAATTTCAAGGGAAGGTAGATTTTGAATAAATAATACTTCTCCATTTTCAGCACAAATCATCATACAAAATAAAGTTTTATCATAAGTTTCAATTTTACCCGCTTTATTAGCTACTGAACTCCATTGATAAGGTTCGTACCAAGGATGATTCATATTGTATTGAAGAGGTATAATTCCTTCATAGTTTTCAGTGTGAACATTTTGAAACCGTCTAAAACTTCTATATGAATAAAGATATACATATCTATTTTCTGACATTTCCGTTATAAATGCAATTGAAGGATTAAAATTTATCGCATTAGGATCACTTGATCGTATACGTAAACTATAAGTCATATCTATAACATTAGCATGTAAAGGATATGTAGCCATTTATTAATACAAATTTATTTTAATACAAATTTATTTTAATACAAATTTATTACTGATAAAATGAACTACCTTCTAATAAAGTTATAATACTATAAGTATTACAACTTTCGAATATGAATTTATTATCTTTATCCTTTTCTATAAAATCTTTATGATAAAGTATATAAAATCAAACTGTATTTAACTTTGTTTTATTCTGTTTTTAATATTGTTTTGAATCAGTAAAATTATAGATAAACAATAGATTTCCCGTTTAAATTCAAACTGTAATTATCGATATTTATAATGAAAAATAATGTAAATTCCAATCTATAAAACAAACTGGAATATCTACTTTATTAACCTTTTTCAAAAAAGTGAGTATGTATACCCATATAGTGTTTTATTTAAAGTTTATATTCAAATTCATATTGTTTCTGGTTTAAAATATATTGGTAATTAACAACTTAATTATGTGTACTATTTTTCATATCAATACAATAACCTTTATTATCTAATTTTTTTCGTGTAGCTTTTGGATTCCTATATCTAACAATATTCTCAAATCCTATTGAATGAAAAAAAGTATAGTAATTAGCAGAATGCTCTTGACCAGCATATATTATTATGTTAGTACTCTTGAGAGGATGGTCTAGAACATTAGGTTTCTCCCTTGGTTTATATTCTTTGAAAATTCTTAATAAGGCATAATAGTCCATGCATAATAGATGCATATCCTCAATGACAAGTTTTAATTTTTTAATTTCTTCTAGAAAAGTCGTTTCTATAACCGTATTTTCACTATTTAACAAAATATCAAGTTGGTTTCCAGCTTCACGAATAAACTTTATATTTCTTATTTTGTAATTAATGAATCTTGCTATTCTATTCTTTTCATATGAATTTCTATACTCTTTTTGAATCTTTTTAGTATGAAACAACAGTCTTATTCCCTTTCCTTCTTTTACTTCTTTCATTTGAGATACTAATAGGTCAAGTAAACTGTCCCTTTTGTCATTTATAAAACTATTTCTAATAGTTTTTAGATGGTAAGATATCACTGTAGGACTATTAATTTTTTTATCTATATACTTTTCAAGCATAGTATATACTATGCTTAATACGCTTATTATGTCTATTGATATTACAGTCTTTATATTTTCATCAACAATTCCCTGTCTCATATCGATACTATGAACTCTAATAATTTTACATAATTCATCGTTTCTTTTTAACGGGGAAAAACAGTTGAAAAATTTTTTCAATGTTTCATCCATAATATAGCTTGATGTTTCTTCGAGTGGATTATTTTTTTGAAGTGAAATAATTTCTTCTTTTATCGAATTAAATAATTTAAAAATATCAGTATAAGTTCCTGGTCTGCTATTAATTAATCTACCACATGCAACACTTATTATATAATCATTTGAATATACATAATCAGATTTTACCATATGATGTTCAATATAAAAATCTATAAATGCCGGAGAGTTTGTTGCTAATCTAAAAATATACTCTTGAAATTGGATTGAAGGATTTGGTAAACAAGAACCGTTTATAAGATCTTCGCCGATATGGGCTTCACCGAATATATAGGCTGTTTTTCTTGTTTCATTCTGTTTCATTTTAGCCAAAAAATAAGGTCCTTCTATAAATTGTTCATTGTAAGTTTTCGGTAAAGATAAGTTCTGAATTAATTTGACTAAAACTGGATTTTTTCCCCCTTGTATTAGGTCATTTAGTAATTTCATTATTTTCCTATTTTTCAGTTCGTTTTCACCTTCAAAATCTCTAAGATATCTTGCATTATAAGTAGATTTAAATGTTTCTATTATTGTTGCATCTGTATCTGTGTATATTATTTCTTCTTCTAACAAAGTTGCCATTTATTATGGGAGAATTTTAATTGTTTTAAAATTAAAGTTGATGATGGTTTATAAATGTGATTCGAAGATAGACTGATTTATCGTTCAACTAATAGAATTGTAATACAGTCTGTATTACAACTTAAAATAACTCATATTCACTTATATGTATTTATTATCTTTTATTCTTTTCTATTAAAATCATTTGGATAAGTAAGATAAAGTATATAAAATCAAACTGTATTTAACTTTGAATTATTCTGATTTTAATATTGTTTGAATCACCTAAGCCATGAACTCCAATTGCTATTGATGCTAAAATATGATTAAAATTATATTTTCAACTTTAATTTTACCTCTATTTCATTGTCAAAATAATTCCAATTAAAAAAGTAAACCAGCCATCAAATTACAACTCATACCTGCAATACTATTAACAGACATTTATTATCTTTTATTCTTTTCTATAAAATCATTGAGATAAAGTATATAAAATCAAACTCAAATTCAGTTTGTTTTATTCTGTTTTAATGTTGTTTCAAATGAGTAAAATTACTGAAAAACAATATGATTTACAGTTTGATTTCAAACGATAATTTATCGATATTTACAAGTAAGAATAAGGTAAATCCAATCTATAAACAGTCTGGAATATCTACTTTATTAACCGTTTTCAAAAAGCGAGTATGTATGGGTCAGTGTTTGTTTATAGATTATACCGTTTCAAATGCAATATTAGGACCTAACAATTTTATATTGGTTATCAATATAAAATTTCATACTTATAAATAGAACTCATTACTAGTTTACTTTTGCTTTAGTTGTTATTACAACTGCAATAACAGTTATCCGGGATATATAGACTGGTAAAAATAAAATCACCACAATGCTGACAAGTTACAGCTTGTAATTGAGTTCTTATACACCAAAGTGCCCAATGATTGGTTTCGTCATCTTCATCACAACTATAACCAAGATTATCCTTCAGAATTTTTGAAAGCTCTTTACGATTTTTTACCACTTGAGCCTGAAACTCGTCGAGAAATAGGAATCCGTTCATGTGATCCTGAATCTCATCGGGAAGGAGAAAGCGACTCATTATAACTTGCTTTTCAATAATCATATTATTATTATTCTCTTTATTTTCCATATCGAATGTAACCTAATTTTCTCTCTTAATTTTCCGACAAATCAATTTATTAGGCGGTATCTTAATATTGGACCCACCAATCACCTATTTTTAGAACTCTATTCCCTCTTCAACAACTTCAATATACAATGATATTAATTGAAAGTGAATTCATTTACATTAAAATTGAATTTTTAAAACGATACTTCGTGATAAATTAGGCATTATTATGAAATCTGAAGTGAAAAGCAATATCGATATGACTAATTCTGAAGTTCATCTATCATCAAGGTTACAGAAGGAGGAAGATACGATTGATGTTATGATAGAAGAAAAGATGAAGGAAATGAGAAATCAAATTGAAGAGCAATTCAAAGTTACAACAAACCAACAGTCTCAAATAATCAATATGAATACGATAATCTTTAGTATACAAAGTCAAATGGAAGATCAATCTAAACTCATATTTAATCATCAGTCTCAAATGGATGAAATGAAAAAGATAATGACAAATATGCTTCGAGATCAACATACAATGAAATGCGAAAAGGAAAGGATTTCAAGTCAACTACAAGAGCAAAGCAAAATTATTAGTTCGAATGAATATTGGATACAACGGTCAAATGATATAGAGAATCTAACTTCTAGAATGAATGATATAGTTTCAATCATTCAGGTCGAGAGGGAAAATACGAGAATAAAACTAGAAGAGCAATCTAAACTAATCTGTTGTCTACAGGATAGAGATGAAAAGAAGACAGAACAAGAGATACTCGAATCCGAAGTTGATATGATTTTGAATAGTAAACTCTAAAGTTTGAAAATAATAAAGTTTGAAAATAATAAAGTTATAATACAATAAAGTATTACAACTTCCGAATATGATTTTGAACTGTAAACAATATAAATTATTTAGTTTGATTTGAAATGTATTTTTAAAAGCGATTATCGATGAGCAAAAAGTTAGATTCGGAAGCCAAGTTGAATCTAAAATTAGAAACTGTAAAATAGATAAGAGAATCCATGTTAGGTGTAATAGTATCAACATCAGTCTCTAAAATACAGACATCTTTAAAGACCTAAACGAAAACCAACCGAGAAACTAACAAAAGCAATTCAAGTTGGAATCAATGTTATTCAAAAGGATAAGTTATACATGTAATTTATAATTGAAAGTCAATTCAAAATTATATTGAGTAATAATTTAAATTGAATATTAATGTATATGAAACATATAAATAAAAATGCCTTATGTTTACCTTGTTCAATGCTCTTATTTTAAAGAGGATGTATTCAAGATTGGAGGTTCTGAAAAGATTGAAAATGACAGACTAAAATCATACGGAAAAGGAACTAAAATTTTAGCGATGGTTGTTGTGACAGGTGATTTTCATCATGTTGAAAATCAGATTAAAGTTTCATTCAATTCTAAGTTTACATTGATTCATGGCAATGAATATTTTCAAGGAAACGAAGATGAAATCAAACTAGAATTTTTAAAAATAGTGTATAATCACCAAATGACTAATAGTCAAAAAATGACAGTTGTATCTAAAGTTGATACTGTAAAAGATACAGTGGTTGAATCTAAAGTTGAAGGAGATGATACTTTAAAACAATTTATAAATGATAAAATTCAAATTGTAAGAAATATTGATTATGAAAAATTAAACTGTTCAGATAAGCAACTGAATAGAACTAAAAAATGTGTATTATTAGAGTTGTATATAGACTATATTAAAAACAACTCTACAACTATCAATAAAATTAAAAAGACAGAATTTTATAATAAGATAAAAGAACAGTTTAAAATTGAGATGATGAAATCAAACGGAATACGATATTATCTCTGTAAGTATAAAATAGAAGAAGTCAAAAATGATATTGTTGTTGAATCCGAAGTTGATACTGTTGTAAATGAGACTGAAGTGAAAAGTTATATAAATGAAGTTGATATTCAAGGACAATTTGTTGATGAGAGAATCGAGATTATTTCCAAGGAAAACTATGAACAAACTCCTAAATTACAAAAATGCAACAAACGAATGAAAAAGGAAGCTTTGTATGGGCTATTTGTTTCATATGCAATAGAACAAGGAGTAAGGATTAAAATATCGAAGATTGATTTTCATAAAGGGCTTTCGAAACATAATATCGAGACCATCACTTGTCAAGGTTTTCCTTTTTACTTGTGTTCAGAAAAAGTATTCAAATCAGATCCTGAAGTTGTTACAATTGTAAATGATACTGAAGTTGAATCTGAAGTTGTTACAATTGTAAATGATACTGAAGTTGTTACAATTGTAAATGATACTGAAGTTGTTACAATTGTAAATGATACTGAAGTTGAATATGAAGTTGATACAATTGTAAATGATACTGAAGTTGATACAACTGAGTCTCTTATGAAATTGGCAAAAACAGAACTACAAGAGAGATGTAAAAAAGCAGGATTCTGTTCTTCTGGAATAAAGAATGATTTGGTTAAATATTTAACCAATATTTCTAAAGTCGATACTGTAAACAATATTGTGATTGAATCTAAAACAGTTATTCCTATAAACGATATTGTTGTTGAATGTAAAACTGATTCTACTGTAAAAGAAACTGTAGTTGATATTGTTGTTGAATCAGAAGTTGATATTGTTGCTGAATCAGAAGTTGATATTGTTGCTGAATCAGAAGTTGATATTGTTATTGAATTTGAAAAACGAGATGAAAATGTCATATTACAAAGAGGCAGACATAGAGTAATTCCAAATCTACAAGGTGAAACTGATATTGCTCGAGAACAAAGACTTAATCGTGTTTATGTTCAAAAATTTAGAAACAAGATTCGAACTGAAAGGGGTCTCCCTCCACCTAAAAAATATGATAAAACCATGATTTGTGGCGAATCTGAAATTGACCGAGAAAAAAGACTCAATAGGGAGAGGGTAAATAGATTTCGTGAGAGTAAAAAAGCTATACATAATAACAGTAAATCAATAAATGACACTGTTGTTGAATCTAAAGTTGATACGATTGTAAAAGATTATGTTGTTGAATCTAAAGCTGTTTCTATAAAAGAAACTGTTGTTCAATCTAAAGTTATTCCTACAAAACAGTTCATTTATCAAAACAAAGAAATAGTTGAAGTTCAACTAGGTAAATTAGTACATAGCAAATATATCAGAGAAAGAAATGGGATGATTTATAAGAGAAATACAAGAGTTGTTCATTATAGTGAACCAACTTTATCTTATCATCCAACAGCTTGTGTCCAAGCTCATATAACAGAAGAACAAATGCATGAATACAATACTGAACATAATCTTACTGCTAAATACGATGGAGATACTAATAGTATCTGTATATTCTGCTTACAACTATGTGTAGGAAGAGGCTATTCTAACAGATACGAAATGATACAAGGTTGTTATAAAGGTAATGAGGATGACATTCGAGTATTATATGCTTGTGATAAATGTGCTCATTGGGATAATGATAGATTATTTAACGAAAGACAGTTATTGAAGATGCCTGATGGTAAAGAATTTATTATTGATTGTATTCATAGGGTAAATGATTAAATTTGAGTTGTAATACAATTTGTATTAAAACTTTATAAATTGAACTGATTTCAGTATCAAACATTGATTTTTTATCCGATATGTTATCATTATGTTCAAGTGGAAATTAAATTGATAATTTAAAATTAATGTAATTTTAAATTAGATAATGAATTGTGATTACAAAATTAAAATAGATTATGATTATGATTCCGAATCTGATTCCGAATCAGAATTTGGAGATTCAGATAGACGAGAATTTTTGTTTCGAGGTATTTCATTTGATATTTCTTGTATTTCTTGTCATAAAGATATTCGAGAAATTATGAATCAGTTCGAATATATTAAAAAAGTTAATAATGTTAATCGAACTATTTCTGAAAGAGAAATTATGAATCAGTTCGAATATATTAAAAAAGTTAATAATGTTAATCGAACTATTGGAAGAGGGGGGTACTTCTTTTTTGAAGCTCTTTGTAATAAAAATTTAACTTTACAAGAACTAAAGGAGTTTGTTGAAAAATTAAAAAGAGATGGTTTCAGTTCAAAATCAAATGTAAATGTAGTTTTTATAAAAACTGAAAATAAAACTGAAAATAAAAATAAAACTGAAAATATATATATTCATAAAATAAGTTTCAAAACTTGTAAAAATGTTGAAATTATAAAACATATACATATACATAAATATGAATCTACTTTACATA
>Ga0208053_1000126_pt1 | contig 18074 bp, 18 predicted proteins | sample LakMenEpi20May10_FD_150719 | JGI IMG/M metagenome (GOLD analysis project Ga0208053, IMG submission 150719) | Freshwater microbial communities from Lake Mendota, WI - 20MAY2010 deep hole epilimnion (SPAdes) | ecosystem: Environmental > Aquatic > Freshwater > Lake > Epilimnion/Euphotic zone ... | reverse complement strand
ATTTCCTTTAGTCTCAATGATTGGCAGACCAGTCATTGAACCGCCACCTAATTCATCAGATAACTTTGCGCACCTCTCAAGTAGGCGGGAGTGTAAATAGAAAACATCTCCAGGATATGCCTCACGGCCCGGTGGGCGCCTTAGCAATAGCGATACTGAACGATAAGCCTCTGCTTGTTTTGATAGATCATCAAAAATAATTAATACATGTTGACCCTTATACATCCAATGCTGACCAATTGATGAGCCGGTGTATGGAGCTAGATATTTAAATCCTGCTGGATCAGATGCAGGGGCTGCAACAATTGTTGTGTACTCCATTGCACCCGCTGCTTCAAGTGAACCCTTCACGGATGCAATTGTTGAACCCTTTTGTCCAATCGCAACATAAATACATTTAACCTGCTTCTTTGGATCCCCACTCTTCCAGTTCTCCAATTGGTTAATGATTGTGTCTACTGCAATTGCAGTTTTACCAGTCTGGCGATCACCAATAATTAATTGACGTTGACCACGGCCGATTGCAGTCATTGAGTCAATTGCTTTAATTCCAGTTTGCATAGGTTCTTTAACTGGCTGGCGTTGCACAACAGATGGTGCTTGAATTTCAAGAGCTCGAGTAGTTTCCGCTTTGATCTCGCCCTTGCCATCAATTGGCCGACCAAGTGCATCAACAACACGTCCTAGGAAGCCATCGCCAACTGGAACTGAGAGAATTTCTCCAGTGCGGCGAACAGTTGTTCCTTCTTCAATTCCGGTGAACTCACCCAAAATAACTACACCGATTTCGCGAACATCTAAGTTCAGCGCAAGTCCTAGTGTGCCATTTTCAAACTTCAACAACTCATTTGTCATAGTTGATGGCAGACCTTCAACGCGTGCAATGCCATCACCTGCCTCAGTAACGCTACCGATTTCATCCTTTACGGCAGCTCCTGGTTTGTATGCAGCGACATGTTTTGCCAATGCATCCCGAATCTCTTCGGGGCGGATACTAACTTCGGCCATCTTTTCTCTCTTCTCTCTCTAAATAACAGATGCTTATCGCACCTGTTAAAGCTAACTTACGAGCGCTCTGCCCGCTTCTGCTATTCGATTAACGATGGTGCCATCAATGACATCATCGGCATATCGAATTGATATTCCACCTAAAACTTTTGGATCAATTTCAAGATTAATATGAACTGGTCTTCCCATTTGCTTGGTTAATGCTGCAACTAACTTTTCAATTTGTGAAGAACTTAACTCAACCGCACTCTTAACATGTGCAACTAAGCGATCCTTACGACTTGAAACATAATGTGAATAGGCAGCCAATGTTGCATCGATACTGCGGCCACGGCGAAGGGTTACTACCTTGCGCAATAAGTTAAGAGTTGAGCTTGAGTACTTACCTTTTATAACAGCCTCAAGTAAAGATAGCTTGCCTTCATCTGTATCTGCTGAGGTGTTCAAGGCTTGCCTTAGATCAGGGTTTGCTTTTAGAACGCGAGCAAAATCAAATAATTGATTCTCTAGTTTTTCTAGCTCGCCATTTTTATCTGCAACCGCTGACTCCGCTTCAACTGCAAGATTTTCAATTGCATCTGCAATCTCACCTGGGCTAGACCATCTAAGGGATGCCGCGCTTGCCAATAAGGATTGCGCTGCACTACTGATGTTCTTTCCAAATAAATTAGAGATTAATTCAGCCTTTGCTGAAGCATCTCGAGCGTTGTCAGTTAAAGCTCTTCTAACACCAATTGATGAGCTTAAAACTGAAAGAATTACAAATAGATCATTGGCAAATTGGGCTAACTCAGCAGGTGATTGTTTATTAACAACCTCCGCCAAATTTTTGCGCAGCGCTAAAACAGAAGCTCTGCTTGAACCACCCAATACCTTCATGATTATTTACTCTTCTCCAGATCTGCAATAAAGCGATCAACAATCCGAGACTGACGGACCTGGTCATCTAAAGCTTCTCCGACAATCTTTCCGGCTAGCTCAGTTGCTAATGCACCAACCTCATTACGAAGTGAGGTAACTGCTTGTTGGCGCTCAGCTTCAATCGCAGCAGTTGCTGCAGCAGTAATTCTTGCTGCCTCTTCAGCTGCTTTGGTGCGCAAATCTTCAATGATTGCTGCCCCTTGAACTCTGGCATCTTCACGAATCTTTTGAGCTTCGCCGCGAGCTTCATTTAACTGAGTTGTGTACTGCGCAAGTGCGCGCTCAGCTTCAACTTGTGCTCGTTCGGCTTTCTCCATGCCACCTTGAATCGCTTCAGTTCGTGCCGTAAATGCTTTTTCAAACATTGGCACAACCTTTGAGCGAAGAACTAGGAAGAGCAATGAGAAGGCAACGAAACCAACAATTAATTCAGCGGTGTGCGGAATTAATGGGTTGGCACCTTCGCCTGCTGCCCAGTTGTTAAAACTAATTAAGGACATCGTTTATCTATTCTCGCTTTAATTACAGTACGAAAGCTAGAACTAGACCGAATAGTGCTAGAGCTTCAGCTAATGCGAAGCCTAGAAATGCGATCGGTTGCAAAACAGAACGTGCCTCTGGTTGGCGTGCTACACCGCTGATGTACGCGGCGAAAATCATGCCAGTTGCGATTGCAGGTCCGATTGCAGATAGGCCATAACCGACCAGGTTGAGTGTGCCTTCCATATTCTTTTCCTTCTTTCTTTGTTAGGTGCTGCTTTGGTTTTTTCTAGTGTTCATCCGCTAACGCACCCGCTATATAGAGGGCAGTCAACAGGGTAAAGATATATGCCTGAAGGCATTGGACCATAAATTCAAAGAATGTAAGGGCAATACCGAAGGCAAAGGCAAATGGTGAGACCAGTTTTAAGCCGATCGCTCCTTGCAAAAGGTGCTCTCCGCCCAAGATAAATACCAAAAGTAGAAGGTGGCCAGCAAACATGTTTGCAAATAAACGAAGTGAGAGAGTTAGAGGACGAACTATGAAATATGTTGCAACTTCAATCGGAGTAAGTAAGACATAAACAGGTTTTGGTACACCTGGCATGAACATAATCTCTTTTAGATATGCCATTAAGCCTTTATGTTTTATCGCAACATAATGGAAGATCACAAAGGTGAAAAGAGCAAGCACGTAAGGAAAACTTACGCGAGACATTGTTGGGAATTGCAGGAACGGGATGATTCCAAATAAGTTGTTAGTTAAAATAAATGTAAATAAAGTAAATAAGTAAGGAACAAAGCGCATGAATTCATGGCCAATAACATCTCTGGCTAGATCATTTCTAACAAAACCGTAGATTGATTCGCCGGCAAATTGCAGCTTTGATGGCACAACTGAAGCTTTTCGTGATGCAAGAATAAAGAAAGTAGAGATCAAAATAACTGAGAAGAAAACTAGAAAGACTGGTTTTGTCGTAAATGGATTGTCTGCAAATACTGGCGGTAATTCAAAGTCGGCAGTACTAGGAGGCTGAAAGCCTTCCTCTGCTGCTAACCGCACGCCCACTTAAATCTCCAAAATGTTAGTTGCTTAACTTGCGCGAACTTTTACTTTTCTTCGGGCCCTGCTCTAGCCGGCGGGGATAAACGGCTACGGGCGAAACCCTATTAGATATGTCAGATTAGCGCGAAATTTGAATCAGTAAAAATCTCACCTGATGAAGATTTGGTGATCTTAATCGCGCCCAAAACGGAGCCAGACCAAATAAATCGAGGCACCGGCACCCAGCAACATCCCAACCAATACTAGGTAGGTAGTTCCAAGCCAGCGGTCTAGCCCCCAGCCGATCCCTCCCCAAATCAGAAGCCCAGATAGCAGGTATCCAACAATTGACCAAAGAGCATTCTCCTCATTTTGGGAGTTGCTTAAATTTTCATTATCAGAATTCTTACCGCTCATTATTTATCCTCTTCCTTCTTTGGCAAAGGCATTTGAAACCTTAACTTTAAAAAGCTTCGAATCTCTCCATATAACCAAGCCATGGTAATCAAAATTGCGCAGATGGCAAAACTGCCTCGATCGACGCTGCTGCGGTCGGTAAATTTCGTTACCAAAAGCAGAAATGCACCCATCAATACCACTTTGGCAAAGTATGAAAACATGGCAAGTGCCATGGTTGCCATTGGATCTAAATCTCTAGATATCCGCGCAACTAAGAGATGAACACTAAAAAAGATAATTACTGTAAACGCTGCAAGAGATGCGCCAACAAATCCAGATTTTCCCACCAGTAAAGTTGCACCAGCAACTGAAAGGGCGGCCACGCTCACTGCTGGAACAATTGCACCTTTCCACAATTGGGTGTCACTCATTTAATCACACTCACATTCTTGCTGCTCTTGATTACCCATACTGAACTTAGAAATATTAGAGCACCTGCAAGTATCGCAATCCAAATTGAGGCAAAAGCTGCAATCACAGTTGGCAGTGCAAACATTGCGGTCCAAAGATATAAAACTATTGTTGTGCGTTGTTGAGTTAGACCAAATCTCATAATTCGGTGGTGAAGGTGTTCTCGATCGGCGGCAAATGGTGAACGACCTGCTTTAACCCGTCGCAAGATTGCCATCGCAAAATCTAAGAGTGGAATTGCTAAAACTGTAAATGGTAAAAGCAGCGGTAGTAAAGCTGAACCACCATTTTCTTCAGTGATGGCAGAGGCATCAACTTGACCGGTTAAAGTAATTGCAGATGCACTAACCATTAAACCAAGGAACATAGCTCCTGAGTCGCCCATAAATATTTGGGCAGGGTGGAAATTATGTGGCAAGAATCCAAGACATAAACCAATAACTACTGCCGTGATTAAAGATGGAGCACCGGCACGATTTAAGCCATTTATTACCGCAAGCAAATAAGAGAAGGCAAAAAATGAGGCAGCGCAAATCATGACAATCCCAGTGGCCAAACCATCTAGGCCATCTACAAAGTTAATTGCATTAATAACAACCATGACAAACAAAATAGTTAACAGCTGGCCAATATTTGTTGGCAAGGTTGTAATTCCATTGATCGGTAACCAGAGAATCTGAACACCGTAAATTAATAAGATTCCAGCAGCTAATGCTTGACCGGCGAACTTGGTAATTGGATCCAGATCAAAGCGATCATCAAGTAACCCAAGTAAAAGAATAAAGGTGCCGCTTAGGAAAATTCCAGTTGCTTCACTTCCAAATGATTTATGGACAAGTGGCAAGTAATTAACAATTACTAAAGTAAGTGCCATTGAAAGCCACATCGCGAGCCCACCCCAGCGCGGAGTTGGTTCTAGATGAACATCTCTGGATCTAATTGCTGTTACAGCACCTGCTTTAATTGCTAAATCTCTGACAAGTGGAGTTAGTAAATAAGTAATTATGGCTGCAAGTAATACGGTTACTAAATACTCGCGCATGTCTTTTTGTGACTAGTTTTTTGGCTCTGGGTAAACTGGAAATTTAGCCGTTAATTGATGAACTTCAGATCTAATTGCTTTAGCCTTATTGTCGTCTTCGCCATCTTTGATAGCACGTGCAATAAATGAAGCTATCTGGTTCATCTCACTTTTGCCCATACCTTGAGTGGTAATGGCCGCAGTTCCAACTCGAATTCCACTTGTAACCGCTGGTGATTCAGGATCGTATGGAATTGAGTTTTTATTTAATGAAAGACCTGATCTGCCACATCGCTCATCTGCAATTTTTCCGTTAACTCCAGTTGAGCGAATATCAATAAGTGCAAGGTGGGTTTGAGTGCCACCTGATACTGCGCGCATTCCAGCTGACTCTAATCCTTTAGCTAATTCTTGGCAGTTCTCAATTACTTTCTTTGCGTAATCTTGATACTCAGTTGTTGCACATTCTTTAAGCGCAACCGCTTTTCCTGCAACTGCACTCATGATTGGTCCGCCTTGCATTCCCGGAAAAACCGCTTTATCTATCGCTGCTGCATGTTTTTCCTTGGATAAAATCATTCCGCCTCTTGGGCCACGCAAAACTTTGTGGGTTGTAAATGAGACAACATCTGCATATGGCACAGGAGATGGAATTGCTTTACCTGCCACTAAACCGATGAAGTGGGCTGCATCTACCCACATGATTGCACCAACTTCATCGCAAATTTGGCGAACCTTTTCAAAATCAATCAAGCTTGGATATGCAGTTGCACCAGAGCAAATCATCTTTGGCTTGTGTTCTATTGCTAGATCTCGCAGCTGGTCGTAATCAATTAATTCATTATCTTGACGCACTCCATATGAAACTACGTTGAACCATTTACCAGAGAAATTAACCTTCGACCCATGAGTTAAATGGCCACCGTGTGGAAGGGACATTGCAAGAACTGTGTCACCTGGTTTAGTAAATGCTTGGTAAACCGCAACATTTGCACTGGCCCCAGAGTGTGGTTGCAGATTGGCATGCTCTGCCCCAAATAATTTTTTAGCACGATCTATGCCAATAACCTCAACTTTATCTACCTCTTCGCACCCACCGTAGTAGCGCTTTCCTGGATAGCCCTCGGCATATTTATTTGAAAGTGTTGAACCCATGGTTGCCAGTACTGATGCAGAGGTAAAATTTTCACTGGCAATTAGTTGTAAATCTTGACGCTGTCTAACTAGTTCAGAGATAACAACGGATGCAATCTCTGGATCATTTTTTTCAAGCGCATTAAAATCTGGGCCGTAATACTTCTCAGATCTAGACATATGCCAAGCCTAAAGGTTTGGAGCAGAAATGGTAGGCACCAGCGCTTTTAAATCTTCTAGAGAGATCGCTCCTTCGCGCATAAGTGTGATTTCATTCTCAGAAAACTCGATCAAAGTAGATAGTGGGCCAACTTGTAAAACTGATTCATCAAAAATGGCACCTATGTCATTTTCATAAACCTCTAAAGTATTTGAATCTACAACTGCAGATTTGCCTGCACGGGCAGCCGATGAAGTTGCAAGTGGGCCAGATTGTTCCAAAATTGCTTGAAGAAACTTCTTTTTTGGCGATCTAAGATTTACTTTTCCTAACCGACGATCATCACCTAAGTTCCAAGTTAATCCTGGTTGAGCTTTAACAGTTACCGAGAGCAATCCAGGCCAGAACTTATCCAAAAGTGATTGTTGTTGAACAGTTAAAGCAGCTGATAGGCCAAGTGCCATATTTCTATCACGGACTAAAACCTGCAAAGTTACACCAGGTGAGTTTGTACGAAGGATTTGGATTGCATTTACCGCATCTTTATCAAACGCATTTGCTAGGTAAACATACCCATGTTCTGCTGCAGCAATTATTACCTCACCCGCCCGTAAATACCTTAAAGCACTTTCAACAGCTTGTTGAAAATCTTGATCTGATGCATCAATTAGGGAAATTCGCTCAGCCACAGATATTCCTATCTCTTAATCGCACTGGTAAATCTATCGCGACCAGTTAAATCAGCGTGAGTTTGTGCTGGCAAAAAATCTCGGGCTAATACGCCTCTAATTAATTCACCTTGTTTTTCATGGTGCTCAGTTATAAAGAATCCCCCTGATTTAAGTAACCTAGTTGCAGCATCTATAAATAATTTAGGAATTTGCATCCCATCAACAGCCCCGCCTCTTAATGCCATCTCTGGCTCAAAGTTTTCTACCTCGGTCGGTAATTTCTCATCGTTGGGAATATAGGGTGGATTTGCAACAACTAAATCAGCTTTAATGTCTGGAAGAGCAGTTGAAGCATCTTCTATAACAACTCTAATTGGTAGATCATATTTTGCAATGTTTTTGTTCAACCACTCTGCAGCTGCAGGTGATTTCTCCACAGCGACTAAACTAATTTTTAACCCTTTTAAACTAGCCTCAGTTGCGATTGCAATACTTATCGCGCCACTTCCTGCCCCTAGTTCAATAATGCTTTTAGAGTTTTCTTTGTCTGGTTGCGAACTCAGATGGCCAATGACTCGATCAACGATTAACTCTGTTTCAGGTCTTGGAATTAAAACTCCTTCACCAACCTCAAGTTCAAGATATCTAAAGGCTGCACTGCCAGTAATGTATTGAACTGGTCTTCCTAATAATCTCTGCTGAATAAGTTCATTAAATTCAGAAGATATTTTTTCGCGTTCTGATTCAGATAATTCAATTGATTGACTGTGTATTTGCTTTCTAGAGACTCCAAGCAGATGAGCAAGTAGTAACTCAGCATCTACCGTCGCAATCTGGTTTTTTTCAAATTGCGAAAACGCTGCCCTAAGCAGCTCTTTCAAGAGTTACCTGCAGCTAGTTTTGAGGTCCGATCGGCATCAATTAAAGATTGAATCACTGCTTCTAAATCACCATTCATAACGGCATCCAAGTTATTTGCTTTGTAATTTACGCGGTGATCACTAAGTCTGTTCTCTGGAAAATTATAAGTTCTAATTCGCTCACTTCGATCAACTGTGCGAACCTGATTCTTCCGTTCTGCTGATGCAATTCTTTCTGCTTCTTCTTGAGCGGCGGCAAGCATTCGAGCACGTAAAATTCGAAGAGCTGATTCTTTATTTTGTAATTGGCTTTTTTCATTCTGACAAGAGACCACAATTCCTGTTGGAATGTGAGTAATTCTTACTGCTGAGTCTGTCGTGTTAACGCTTTGTCCGCCCGGGCCTGATGAACGATAAACATCAATTCTTAAATCATTCATATTTATATCAACATCTATCTCTTCTGCCTCTGGCAAAATCAAAACTCCTGCTGCTGAGGTGTGGATTCGACCTTGAGATTCAGTCTCTGGAACCCGTTGAACTCGATGTACTCCACCTTCAAACTTTAATTTTGCATACGGTGTCTGGCCTGGTTTTGCAACGCCTTTTGATTTAATCGCAACAGACATATCTTTATAACCACCCATATCACTTGGAGTGGTATCAATAACCTCAACTTTCCAGCCCTGCTTTTCTGCAAATCTTGAGTACATTCGAAACAGATCACCAGCAAAAATCGCTGATTCATCTCCGCCAGCTCCTGCTTTAATTTCCATAATTACATCACGATCATCATTTGGATCTCTTGGTAGCAATAATTCTTCAAGCAAGGCTGCTGCTTCATCTTTAGCTGATTCAAGTGCAGAGATTTCAGATGCAAATGCTGGATCTGCGTCGGCTAATTCTTTTCCAGCCGCCAAATCATCCTCTGCCAATTTATATGCTCGATAACCTGCAATTACTGGACCAAGCTGGGCATATCTTTTTCCAAGTGATCTGGCTTTGTTTTGATCAGCATGAATTGAAGGATCAGCCATTTGGGCTTCAAGAGATTCATACTCTTTTAACAACTCATCAACTTTTGCAAACCGTTCCATCTGATCCTCCTTTCTAAATTTGAGTTGGAATTAAAAAAGAGAGCGCACCACATCTTTTGATGTGTGTGCGCTCTCTTTAAGAAAACTACTTAGTGCCGGTCTTATCTGCCTTTCCAAAACGCTCCTGGAATTTAGCTACGCGACCGCCGGTGTCAAGAATTCTCTGCTTACCGGTATAAAAAGGGTGACATACTGAACAAACTTCAACATAAATAGAACCATTTTCTTTTGTGCTGCGGGTTGTGAAAACTTCACCGCAACCACAAGTTACTTTGGTTTCAACATACTGTGGGTGGATTTCGTTCTTCATGATTCTCCTTGATTATTACTGGATCAGATTTACCTCTTCAGAAAATCTGTGAACCAGTAGGACTAGTGAAGTACTAGAGGGGTTAAGAATAACTGCTCAGGTGACGGCGTCAAAATTAGGCGAAAATTAAGCCTACTCGCTATCTGATTTACCGTTTCCTGAAGCTGTTGGTGAATCACCGCCTGCTGTGGTCTTTTGAATTTGAAGTAGGAACTCAACATTAGATTTAGTTCCCTTCATCTTCTCAAGTAGCAATTCAAGTGCTTGCTGTGGCTCAAGTGCATGTAACACTCTACGAAGACGCCAAACAATGCTCAGCTCTTCAGTGCCCATCAAGATTTCTTCTTTACGAGTACCAGATGCAACTACATCAACGGCTGGGAAAATTCGCTTATCTGCAAATTTACGGTTAAGGATTAATTCCATATTACCGGTGCCCTTGAACTCTTCGAAAATAACTTCATCCATCTTCGAACCAGTATCAATCAAAGCGGTGGCAAGAATTGTTAAAGAACCGCCATTTTCAATATTACGAGCAGCTCCAAAGAATTTCTTAGGTGGATATAACGCAGCTGAGTCCACACCACCAGAAAGAATTCTTCCCGAAGCAGGTGCAGCAATGTTATATGCGCGACCTAAACGGGTAATTGAATCAAGTAGTACGACAACATCATGACCCAATTCAACTAATCGCTTGGCTCGCTCAATTGCCAGCTCTGCAACAGTTGTGTGATCATCTGCAGGTCTATCAAAAGTTGAGGCAATTACCTCTCCCTTTACAGATCTTTGCATATCTGTAACTTCCTCAGGACGCTCATCTACTAACACAACCATCAAATGACATTCAGGATTATTTGTCGTGATTGCATTTGCAATTGATTGGAGAACCATCGTTTTACCAGCTTTAGGTGGTGAAACAATAAGTCCGCGCTGACCTTTACCAATTGGTGAAATTAAGTCAATGATTCTTGTTGTTAAAATATTTGGTTCAGTCTCAAGACGTAATCTTTCTTGTGGGTATAGCGGAACTAATTTAGAGAATTCAACTCTCTCTTTAGCGTTATCTGGCTCAACCCCATTAACCGTTTCAACTTTAACGAGGGCGTTAAACTTTTCACGTCGTTCGCCTTCTTTTGGCTCTCGAACTGATCCAGTAATAACATCGCCTTTGCGCAATCCATATTTTCTAACCTGTTGAAGTGAAACATAAACATCATTAGGTGAAGGTAAGTATCCGCCAGTTCTGATAAATGCAAAGCTATCTAAAATATCTAGTAAGCCACCTACTGGTAGCAAAACATCATCTGGGCCAATCTGGATCTCACGCTCTTCACGCTGACCTCGGTCACGATTTCGGTCACGATTTCGATCGCGTCCACGATCACGTCGATTGTTATCTCGGTTTCCAAAACGACGGTTGTTGTCTCCGCGATCTGAATCTGAGTAGCTATTTGAGGAGTTATTGTTTGAATTATTTGATGAGCCATCTTGGCTGGAATCACTCTCTTCAGCCTCAGCATTATTGTTTCGGTTATTTCGATTGTTCTGTCGTTCCATACGACGAGCCTCTCGTTCATTTTTTGCGGCCTCGCGATTAGCGGCCTGCAGATCGCCAATAGATTGGACTAGGTCTGCTTTTTTTAAAGTAGTGGCATTTTCAATTCCTAATTGAACCGCGACCTTCTTAAGATCACTTATTGCCATATCTACTAACTCAACCGCGTCTGCGCGATTAGTTGATTTCTTCTCTGCCATTTATATATTGCCATTCTTTCGTTAGATTATTTCTTACCCGTATGAGGGATACCCCGTGAAAAAATACTTTTATTTTTTGGGATTTTTTGACTTATTTATCTGTCGCACTTTCCGACAGGCTTAAATCTACCACACCCGGGCAGAATCCGAAATACCTGCTATTGAACCCCAGTTTTCGCTATTGCCAACTTCATCGCATTAAAGCCAGGGGAAACTGATTGAATCTGATCAATCTCATCCTCAGCACCTGAATAAAGGACCATAACTGACGGGCCAGCGCCGGAAACCACCGCAGCCAGACCAGCACCTCTTAGCTTTTCAACAAGTGCAATAGATTTTGGCATAGCTTCTTCTCGATACTTTTGGTGCAATAAATCTTCAGTTGCAGTAAATAAAAGATCTGGACGCTCGGCTAATGCATGAACAAGTAGAGCGGTTCTAGAAGAGTTTAGAACTGCATCTTGATGAGAAATACTTTCAGGTAAAAGTTTTCTAGCCTTCGCAGTTGATAACTGGTTCTCAGGTACAAGTAGTAAAGCTTTTATTCGATCATCAACTTTTAAGCTAACTGCTCTGCCAACATTTGAATTCTCACCCTCTGAATTTATTTTAGACTCAAGCCAAGCAATAGTGGCGCCACCATAAAATGCAGCAGCAACATTATCTGGGTGTCCTTCCAACTCTGTAGCTAAAGTAATCAAATCCTCATCACTCATATATTGCTCGCCAGTTAAGACCAAGGATCGAGCAAGGGCTAAACCGCCAACAATTGCACTTGCTGATGAACCAAGTCCTCTTCCATGTGGAATTACATTCAATGCTCTTAAAGCTATCCCTCGTGGCTTACCACCCATATGTTCAAATCCACGCATCATGGACTTAATGATTAAATTCTTCGCATCCTTCTTGACCTGATCTGCGCCCTCACCTGTTACATCTACATCAAAAGATTCATCATCTAAAATTTGTGCTGCGTATCTATCGCGCATTTCTAATGCAATTGCAAAACTGTCGAAGCCAGGCCCGATATTTGCACTACTTGCGGGCACGCTAACTTGTGCCATAGTTGCTTTAAAGGTTAAGCCACTCGCATTTCGTTTAGCAGCCATTACTTAAGTCCAATAACTTTCGCAGCTTTCTTAACATCTACTGGAATCACAATCGGCTTGTTTGAAGTATTTAGTATCCATTGAACATCTTTAAGGCCATTGCCAGTTACTGTAACAACAATAGTTTTATCCTTAGGAAGTTTTTTCTGGCCCTTTAATTTAATTAATCCAGCAATGCCAGCCGCACTTGAAGGTTCAACAAATACGCCCTCTTTCGCAGCAACTAACCGATATGCACTTAAAATCTCTTTATCTGTAACCGAATCAATTAAGCCTTTAGATCCAACCTTTGCTGCAACTGCTTGATCCCATGAAGCGGGATTTCCAATTCTGATTGCAGTTGCAATTGTTTCTGGGTTTTTAACAATTTTATTTTTAACAATCGGTGCTGCGCCTGCTGCTTGAAATCCCCACATCATTGGCAGATTACGAGACATTCCTGCTGATTTGTACTCTTGATAACCTTTCCAATAAGCAGTTATGTTTCCAGCATTTCCAACTGGCATTGCATGAATATCAGGTGCAAATCCCAACATGTCCACAACTTCAAATGCTGCAGTTTTCTGACCCTCAATCCGATATGGGTTAACTGAGTTAACGAGTGAGACTGGGTAATTTTCTGATAACTGCCTTGCCAACATTAAACAATCATCAAAGTTGCCTTTAACCTGCAAAAGGGTTGCTCCATGTGCAATAGCTTGGGCAAGTTTGCCCATTGCAATCTTTCCTTGCGGAACTAATACAACAGGTTTCATTCCCGCTTTAGTTGCATAAGCAGCAGCACTTGCACTTGTGTTTCCAGTTGAGGCACAGATAACAGCTTTTGCACCCTCTTCTGCAGCTTTAGAAATTGCCATCGTCATTCCGCGATCTTTAAACGACCCAGTTGGATTGGCTCCTTCAACTTTTAGCCAAACATCATTTCCTAGCATCTCTGACAAAGTATTTGCATAAACAAGTGGCGTACCACCCTCGCGCAAAGAAACAACTGGAGTTGTATCACTTACTGGTAACCAACGACGGTACTCCTCAATTACACCGCGCCATTGATGTGCTTTCTTATTTCCAAACAAACCCATTAGATGTTTCCTTCAACTCGTAGCACGCTTGCCACGTCAGTTACTACCGGCAATTTTCCTAGCTCTTTAACAGTTGTAGCCAATGCTAGTTCGGTTGAGCTATGTGTCATAACAATTAACTCTGCTTTATCGCCAATTCCGCTCTGACGAACTGTTTGGATTGAAACTCCATGGGAAGCAAAAACATGAGCAATTGACTCCAAAACACCTGGTTTATCAGCAACATTTAATCGAATTAGATACCTTGTTTTAGTCTGCCCAATTGCAGAAATCTTTAAAGATGCATAATCACTCTCTTTTGGACCAATCCCACCCAAAACTTTGTGACGGGCAATGGCAACTAAATCTCCGAGCACCGCACTTGCAGTTGGCTCCCCACCAGCACCTCGGCCATAAAACATCATTTCACCAGCAGACTTGGCTTGAACAAAGACGGCATTAAATGATTCCCGTACAGAAGCTAGTGGATGATTTCTTGAAATTAGTGCTGGGTGCACACGAACTGAAATTTCACCCTCTGAAGTAAGTTCTGTAATGGCAAGTAATTTAATTACCATATCCATAGCTTTTGCAACCTTTACATCTGCTGCAGTTATCTTGGTAATGCCCTCACGGTAAACATCTTTATCTGTAACTCTTGAATGAAAAGCAAGTCCAGCCAAAATCGCTGCTTTATCTGCTGCATCAAATCCTTCAACATCTGCAGTTGGATCAGCCTCTGCAAAACCTAAATCTTGCGCTTGCTTTAACGCATCAGAAAATGCCGTCCCGGACTCATCCATTTTTGTCAGAATATAATTTGTAGTTCCGTTAACAATTCCCATAATTCTTAAAACTTGATCGCCAACTAATGATTCACGAAGTGGTCTAAGAATTGGAATCGCTCCGGCAACGGCAGCTTCATAATATAGATCGACATTTGCATTACTTGCCGCTTCATATAAAGCAGCACCGTCTTTTGCAAGCAGTGCTTTATTGGCAGTAACAACTGACTTGCCATTCTTGAGCGCAGTTAAAATCAATTCTTTGGCTGGTGATATTCCACCCATAACTTCAATAATCAAATCAATGCTTGGATCATTAACAACTGATTGTGCATCTTCTGTAATTAGATTAGAAGATATGCCTTCACGTTTTACTGAGGTATCTCGAACTGCAACCTTTACTAATTCAAGCTCTGCGCCTGCGCGAGATGTTAAATCTGCTTTATTCGCCACCATAAGTCGGGCAACCTGTGAGCCCACAGTGCCACAGCCAAGCATCCCAACTTTAAGAGTTTTCATTGGAGAAGTATCTCAAACTTATGACAGCGCTCGTGGCGCTTGAACTACATCCAGATTGAGCAGATCAGACTCATTTTCTCTGCGTAAAATCTCTCGAGCAGTGCCATTTACCACTGAAATCACTGATGGACGCGGGATATGGTTGTAATTGCTGGCCATGCTTCGACCATATGCACCAGTTGCTGGAATCGCCAATAAATCTCCAGCTTTAATGTCCTCTGGCAAATCAATATTTGGAATCAATACATCTCCACTTTCACAATGCTTTCCGACCACTCGAGTTGTAATTGGTTTTGCAGTTGAGGTTCGGTTAGCAAGGTATGCGGAGTATTTAGCACCATAAAGTGCTGGCCTAATATTTTCACTCATTCCACCATCTACTGAAACATATCTGCGCTTTGAACCATTTTCTAGAGTGACTGTTTTAGTTGTTCCTACTACATACAAAGTTGTCGTCGTTGGTCCAACAATTGCCCGTCCTGGCTCAACGGATACTTTTGGTACTGATAAATTCAGTTTTTTGCATTCAGATTTAATTACTTCAGAAATTGCTGGGATCACAGTATCTGGAGCAATAGCACTCTCATCCTGTGTGTAAGCAATTCCATAACCGCCACCAATATTTAACTCAGGAAGTTGAGTTGAATACTTATCTCTAAAACTTGCCAACACCCCGACAAGTCTTTCTGCCGCAACTTTAAAGCCTTCTACTTCAAAAATTTGTGAGCCAATATGACAGTGAATTCCCGCTAAGTTTATTGAGTCTTCTGACATACATTTATCAATTGCAATCAGTGCATCTCCACTTGCAATTGAGAAGCCAAATTTAACATCCTCATGCGCAGTTGAAATAAACTCATGTGTATGTGCATCAACTCCGGGGGTTAATCTTAAATAGACTTTTTGCACCTTATTCATATCTTTTGCAATCTTGGCCACTCGTGACATCTCATCAAATGAATCAATAACAATTGTTCCTACACCTGCCTTGATGGCAGCTGAAATTTCTATCTCAGACTTATTATTTCCATGAAACTCAATCTCACTTGCAGGAAAGTTTGCCGCAAGTGCAACCGCTAATTCCCCACCAGTGCAGACATCTAAGCCAATTTTTAACTCTTTAAGCCACTTTGCAATCTCAACACAAACAAAGGATTTAGCCGCGTAGTAAACCTGCCCACCACCGAAAGATTGCGTAAGTGCTGCTTGCCAGGCTTTCGCTCGGAGATAAAAGTCATCTTGATCCAAAACAAATATTGGGGATCCATACTCTGCAACTATTTTCTTTGCTGCGCAGTTTGCAATCAAAACTTCGCCACCAAATTGATTGCCCTCTATAAATTTGAAATTGGATGAAAAAAGTGAGGTCGGATACTGGCTAGTCATCACATCTTCTCCGGAGCGCTAACACCCAGTAAATCTAAACCATTATGTATTACTTGTGCTGTTGCCTGTGAAAGGGTTGCCCGAGTTGAGTTTAATTTGCCAGGTTTTTCATCTCCCATTGGCAATACTCGACAATCGTTATAAAAACGGTGGTATTGCGCTGCTAACTCCTCAATGAATCTGGCCACCCGATGTGGCTGGCGCATTTGAGCAGCAGAGGCAACAATTCTTGGATATTCAGCAAGTAAGCCAATAAGTTCGCGCTCTTGTTGATGAACTAATAGTTCAGGTGCATAGAAATCATTTCCAAAATCAATTCCAAGATCTTTTGCATTTCTAAGAACAGCACAAATTCGAGCATGTGCGTATTGAACATAATAAACCGGATTGTCATTGGTGTTTTTCTTTAACAAATCTACATCCATTACCATTGGAGTATCTGTTGGGTATCGAATTAAGGTGTAACGAGCGGCATCAATTCCAACTTTTTCTACCAACTCTTCCAAAGTAATAATTGTGCCGGCACGCTTTGAAAGTTTTAACTCCTCGCCACCCTCAATGATTTTTACCATCTGCCCAATTAAAGCTTCAACATCTTTATCTTGATCATCTCCTGCGCATGCCGCGATCGCTTTAATTCGACCAACATAACCATGGTGATCTGCTCCAAGCATATAAATACAAAGATTAAAACCGCGCTCACGTTTACTGATGTAATAAGCGGAATCTGAAGCAAAGTAAGCAAAAGATCCATCTGACTTAATCATTACTCTATCTTTATCATCACCAAAATCTGTGGTGCGAAGCCAAACTGCACCTTCTTGTTCATAAACATGCCCATTAGATTTTAATTTATCTAATGTGTGATCAAAAAAATTATTCTCATAAAGACTTCTCTCAGAGAACCAAACATCAAAGTGGGTTCCAAAGCTATCTAAGACATTTTTTTGCAGCTCAAGTTGCAACTCATAGCCAGCTTCACGATAAGCAATTATCGATTTAGATTCCTCCATTGAAATAAAATCTGGATTCTCGCTGGTTATCTGTTTGGCTAAGTCAACAATGTATTCACCGTGGTAGCCATTCTCAGGGCGAGGTAGCCCAAGAGCTGCGGCTCGAAGAGATTCGCCAAATAGATCCATTTGATTTCCGCGGTCATTGATATAAAACTCGCGAACCACTTCGGCACCAGCGGCTGACAAAACTCTGCCCAGTGAATCACCAACGGCAGCCCAGCGAGTATGTCCTAAATGAATTGGTCCAGTTGGATTTGCACTTACGAATTCAAGGTTAACTTTCTTTCCAGAAAGTACTGAACCAGTTCCAAACTTTTCCTTTAATCTTAAAATGTCGCTTACTACACTTCCTTGATTTGCAACCTCTAACGTAATATTAATAAATCCAGGCCCTGCTATTTCAACCTTGCTGATTCCAGCTGGTGTTAATAAATTTTCATCATTTAATGTTTTAGTGATTATTTCGGCAATAGCTCGCGGTTGTAAATTCGCAGTCTTCGCAAGCGTTAAAGCAATCGAAGTGGCATAGTCGCCATGTTCACGATTTTTTGGTCGGTCCAGAATTAACTTCTCTGGAATTTGAGCAGTTAGTGATCCAGCTTTGGTGGCTGATTCCAGCGCTTTTAGGATGGCCTCGGCCGCCTTGGATTGCACTGAATCTGAACTCATTTGAGCAAGGCTACCCGCTTGTCCTTGGTAAAGGTCGATGGGTTTTGGTGATGCCGCCATATACACCGTAATCTTTGCCCCTCACTCAAGTAATAAATGCTGGAGTGGTGAAATGGCAGACACGCAGGTCTTAGGAACCTGTGCTTCGGCGTGTGGGTTCAAGTCCCACCTCCCGCACCAGTTGTAATTAATTTGTAGGT
>Ga0208053_1000125_pt1 | contig 18085 bp, 16 predicted proteins | sample LakMenEpi20May10_FD_150719 | JGI IMG/M metagenome (GOLD analysis project Ga0208053, IMG submission 150719) | Freshwater microbial communities from Lake Mendota, WI - 20MAY2010 deep hole epilimnion (SPAdes) | ecosystem: Environmental > Aquatic > Freshwater > Lake > Epilimnion/Euphotic zone ... | reverse complement strand
TACCTGATTCCATTCCCATGCCAGTCCTTCAGGAATCAGTTCATCGGCTAGGTCTTGTAGTGCGCGTGCCTTCATCGGCACACCTTCAAGTCGTGACAACACGCGCGACACGTTCACATCAACAACCGCAACATCGATTCGGTGAGCAAAAGCAAGGACTGCGCGAGCCGTGTACTGACCAATGCCCGGAAGTGCAAGTAGTTCATCCAAAGAAGAAGGCATTCGTCCGTTGAGTTGTTCATGCAGAACTACAGCTGTTGCCTGCAGATTGCGACAACGCCGCGGATACCCAAGGCCCGACCACAGGCGCAACGCCTCACCTAAAGGGGCTTGCGCCAGTGCGGCTGGAGTAGGAAACGCTTCTAGGAATGCTTCATACTTTGGCATGACACGCGCAACAGAAGTCTGCTGCAGCATCACTTAACTTACTAGAACTCGCCACGGATCATTTGTACGTCGCCAGGGAAGATCTCGAAGCGAACCACTGCCCCACTCAATGAGTGCAGACGCAATGCGATCGTGTCGTGTTAATCGACCCACACGTCTTGGCCGTCGTACGGACGACGACGATTCGGTGCAAACTCTCGTTTCCACACCATCACGCGACGACGGAAGTAACACACTTCTTTGCCGTCTTGATTGAAACCTTTGGTCTCGACCAACACAGTTCCGCGATCGTTCTTTGACTTGCTTTCAGTTACTTCAAGCACGCGAGTTTCAGCATGAATTGTGTCGCCGTGGAAAGTTGGGAATTTGTGTTGCAGTGTTTCAACTTCAAGGTTGGCGATAGCTGCACCGCTGACATCAGGAACACTCATGCCCAACACAAGGGAGTACACCAAGTTGCCTACAACCACGTTGCGCCCCTGCACGCTCTCTTTGGCAAACCAATCGTTTGTATGCAACGGATGATGATTCATTGTGATCATGCAAAAAAGATGATCGTCGTATTCAGTAATTGTCTTGCCAGGCCAGTGACGAAAAACGTCTCCGGGAATGAAATCTTCAAGGCAGCGGCCAAAAGGGCGTTCGTGAGTTGTCATGGTGCTCAACGCTACTCAGGTTTCGCCGTACCGTCCGTGTCGTCGTTGTATTCGTAGTCCGTTGGCTGGAAATCTGCCACACGGTGCTGACCAGTGAGGTCTTTCGGCGCATACGTCTCCACCCAATCAACTTTGGATAGTCCACGCTCTGCCTGCTTTGCTACTACGCCACTGAGTGAAATAAGTCTGTGGCGGCGATCGATAGAGAACGGACCGAACCGAAGCGACAGGTAACACAACCAACCCACAAGGATTGGCAACCAATACTGTGCGACTCGGTACGAGAGCACACCAACGGTTGCGGTGCGTCGGGCAAGCCCAAACCCTACGAGCGTTGGAATGTAAATGCCTTCGATGAGACCAAGTCCACCTGGCGTAATGGGAATCACAGAAAACACATTGGCTAGTCCAAACGAAACAATCAATGCGTCAAAATGCACGGTCTCACCAAATGCCCGGATGAACACCCACAACGAAAAAGCGTCGAGTGCCCAGTTCAACGTTGCCCAACCAATGACCTTCCACAGCAAAGCACGATCCTTTGCCAGTCCTTCAATTCGATTTCCAAGATGTTCAAGAACTTCTGCAGCATGGTGCTCATCAAAGCGAAAACGCCGAGCGATGGCACGCACCATTCTTTCTGCACGTCCTTGACCTTCTACTAATCCAAAGATAAGAAACGCAGCAAATGCCATCAAGATGACACCGACAACAGCTGCAGTTCCGTATGCAGGGTTTACGCCACGCGTCGGAATAGAAATGATGAGGCCAAACCACAAAATGAGATTCAACACCACCGCAGAACCAATGCCGGCAGTCGCTAAAGCAAAAGCTGCATCTGGTCCGCGCACTCCGCACATTGTGATGAGTTTGTATCCGAGTGTTGAACTTGCAGCACTTCCACCAGGAACGATATTGCCGAGCGCTTTCGTACTTAGCTGAATACGAAACAGACGTAACGGGCTGATCTTGTGCCCCTCGTCGCCTAACGCAGCGCGCGTGAGCATGGAATAGGCCAATAATGAAAAACCCTGCAGCCCAATTCCGACAATCAACATGTACGGATTGATCGACTTGAGGTCCCTCACCGCATTGCGTAACCCAGGGATGAGTGGAAGCACAAAGAAGTACACCACGGCACAACCGAGCACATACTGAAGTGGACGACTGAACCGCCAGACGCTTTTCGTTGGTTCAGCCATGCGTACTATCGTGACCGATTTCAGAGCCCTGCGCAGGGAATGCACGAATTATCTGTACCAATTGATGTCGTAGTGCGGGAACCAATTCATTGTCGGTTTTCCCCAAGCGAACTAATACAAGGTCGCGATCAGGTGAAATCCACGTGAACTGCCCCTCGTAACCCATTGCAGTCATTGAACCTGGGTCTTCGGGCGACATCCACCAATGCGCGCCGTAGTCCAATCCATTCTCAGGGTCGCGAGCAATTGCAGTTCGCCCATATTGCACCCAACCTTCGGGCAATAGACGATTATCGCCCCATACTCCGTCACTCAAATACAAGTATCCGAAACGCGCAAAGTCTCGCGCTATTGCATAGACAAACGATGAACCTACAAAGTTTCCGGTGTCATCGAATTTAGGAATTGCTGAATGTATTCCAATTGGTTCAAACAATCGTTGACGCATAAAAGTTTCGACAACTTCAGACGAACCTTGCTTCTCGCCAAGTGCAACAGCCAAAATACGCGTCACAAGGTTTGTAGTACCTGATGAGTACATGTACTTCGATCCAGGTGCAGCTTCCAACTCTTTTGCAGATGCGTACCCCGCATGATCCCCAGCAAAGTCTCCTTCACCGAACAGCATCTCAATAACGTCAGAAATTGAATCATTCACATAGTCCTCACACCATGCGAGCCCACTCGACATGTTGAGCAAGTTGCCAAGAGTGATGCGAGCACGTTCGTCTTGCCAGTGGGGAAACAGATTGCTATCCGAGATGGAGAGCAATCCATCTTTCACAGCTATGCCCACCAAGGCATGGGTGATGCTCTTTGCGACAGACCACGAGATCAAGGTGCTTTGGGCCGTCACGCCTTCGCCATATATTTCCCGCACAATCCGACCCTTATGGACCACAATCAGGGCCAGATTGGTGCCGAATTCGGAGGGGTTGGTGGAGATTTCCGCAATAGCTGCGTCCATCTGAGCGACATCCACATCTGGGCCGGGCGCACCCGTCAGCCATTCATTCTCGGGAAAGTCTCTGGTCGCCATGGAAGTGACACTAGGCGCATCACAGAATGCGCCAAAACCCCTGCTCCATCACTAGCGTTTCACCCCATGAGTACTGCAACTCCCGACCTCCAGACAGCCGCCACAATCATCGCGACAGCAAAGTCCATGGTGGCCACCGCCATTCAGGCTCTCATCGCTGCGGGCGGCCCAGACAAGAACCAAACACTTGCCTACGACATTGCGCACGTGGCTGCTGCAGTGGAAACCGCAAGTTCACTTCTTGACTACGGCGCAAAAGGAACTATCGAAGGAAACATCACCTGTGCATTTACTGCAGACATGGTGCACGACTTTGTTTCGCGTCTCATTGGCCGCGAAAACATGTGGGGCGTAGACCCGTCCAAACTCAGCAGTGCTCACGATTTCGTGCAGACGTACCGCGCTCCTTCTTTTCTTGCTTCACTTGCAACCGAACAAGGTCCTCGCCATCTAGCTGATGATTTCGAAATGGTTCAAGACACGTTTCGATCCTTTGCAAACAAAGTTGTTGCTCCTCGCGCAGAACACGTGCATCGCTTCAATGAAGATGTTCCAGAAGAAGTCATCGCTGGTCTTGCAGAAATCGGCGCATTCGGTCTCAGCGTTCCTGTCGAGTACGAGGGCTTTAGCGAAGGTGGCGAAGGCGAATACATGGCTTCCGTCATCGCAACCGAAGAACTTTCACGCGCATCGCTTGGAATTGGTGGCTCGCTCATCACTCGCCCTGAAATTCTGACTCGCGCACTTGTTAAAGGTGGAACTGAAGCACAAAAGCATGAGTGGCTTCCAAAACTTGCTAGTGCCGAAGTGATGGCAGCAGTCGCAGTAACCGAACCTGACTACGGCTCCGATGTTGCTGGGCTCAAGACCACCGCAGTTGAAGCACCAGGTCCAAATGGTGAAGCCGGCTGGCTCATTAACGGCGTGAAGACATGGTGCACTTTTGGTGCACGCGCAAACGTACTCATGCTTCTTGCTCGCACAGATCCTGATCGTTCAAAAACTCACCGCGGTTTGTCATTGTTCATCGTTCCAAAACCACTAGGTGATGCACATGGTTTCATGTTCACTCAAGATGGCGGCGGAAAAATGGAAGGTCGCCCCATCGACACCATTGGTTACCGCGGAATGCACAGCTACGAAATCGCCATTGAAAATTGGTGGGTTCCCGAAGCAAACCTCATCGGCGAACGCGATGGTCTTGGGAAAGGTTTCTACCTTCAGATGGCCGGCTTTGAAAATGGACGCTTGCAAACAGCAGCTCGTGCTGTTGGTGTTATGCAGGCAGCGTATGAAGCAGCGGCTGACTACGCACAGAACCGCACAGTGTTTGGCCAGCCGATTAGCAACTACGAACTCACGCAAGTGAAGTTGGGTCGCATGGCAGTCATTGTCCAAGCATCACGTCAGTTCTCTTATGCAGTCGCTCGTCTCATGGGCAAGGGTGAAGGCGCTATGGAAGCCAGCATGGTGAAGGCGTATGTTTGCAAAGCTGCCGAGTGGGTTACTCGCGAAGCACTGCAAATCCACGGTGGCTATGGCTACGCAGAGGAATACAGCGTGAGTCGTCTCTATGTAGATGCTCGCGTACTTTCCATCTTTGAAGGTGCAGACGAAACACTGTGCTTGAAGGTAATTGCAAAGAATCTTTGCGATTCTGCAAACAAATAGTTACAACAGTTCCAGTAGCGACGCAATGCGTCGGCATGTCACAAGATCTGTGGCGTCGTCGTATGGGTCAACAAGAATCGGGATTAATCCTGCTGCTGTTGCACCACCAACGTCCATAACAACGCTGTCGCCTACATATGCAATGCGCGATCTCTCAATGCCGTCAAAGAATGGCAATGCGAAATCAAAGATTCGTGGGTCTGGTTTTGTGACACCAACAACATGGCTGTCGATAATGCACCTAACACTCGCGTGCCGACCATCGCCCACCTGACAGATTCCACTGCGCTCAAGAATTTCTTCAATCTGTCCGCTTGCATTGCTTACTACGCCTACTGGAACACCTGCAGCATTTAGCGCTCGCAATGCTTCGGCGGATCCAGCAAGCGGTGCGCGCCATAAGTGCGCATGACGAGTGCGTGACAACACAAACGTTGCGGCGTCGCGATTGTGTTCTGGCACGCCCACTAATTGCACGTATGCATTGTTGTAGTGAGACCAATCATCCTCGCCAGAACCTTGTCGTGACTTTGCAGCCATGGCACCGTAATGAGCGCGAACATACGTCTCTTCATCGGTCGTGGCGCCGTAATAGGCCAACGTGGGCGCCAAGACTGCAGGGTCTGGGATGAGAAACACTCCCCCTGCATCAAAAAGAATTGCGTCATACTGCTGGCTCATGTCAACGACACTAGGAGAAATGGACGCGTGGGACTGCTGAACTTGTATCCATTTCCCATACGATTAGGGCGTGCGTTCACCTCGTGACTTTTTCAAACCTCTTGCAGCAGGGGCTCCAACCCCCGTACAGGAAATCCCTTTTCGACCCAGTCGAGTCATTCACTTCTTTCCACCTCACAACGAAAAGATGGTGTCCAAACTTCCTGACACCATTCCGAATGTCGACATCATCTTGGGAAACCTTGAAGATGCCATTCCAATGGCAGACAAAGAAGCAGCTCGTGCTGGTCTCATCAAAGTCGCTAACGAACTGAACTTTGGCACCACGCAATTGTGGGCACGCGTCAACAGTCTCGACTCACCATGGTTCCTCGACGACCTCATTGACATTGTCACCAAAGCCGGCGACAAATTCGACGTTCTCATGATTCCAAAAGTTGAAGGCCCTGAAGACATTCACTACGTGGACCGTCTTCTCGCTCAACTTGAAGCACGTGCCGGACTGAAGAAGCCCATCTTGTTGCACGCAATTCTTGAAACTGCTCGCGGCGTTGCCAACGTAGAAGAAATTTGTGGCGCATCACCTCGTATGCAAGGCATCTCACTCGGGCCAGCAGACCTTGCAGCTAACCGTCGTATGAAAACAACGCGCGTTGGCGGTGGACACCCCGACTACATCGTTCGTCAAGACCCGCAAGGCGACGACTACACCGGCGTTCGTCCAACCTTTCAGCAAGATCTCTGGCACTACACAATGGCCCGCATGGTCGACGCGTGTGTCATGCACGGCGTGTTGCCGTTCTATGGTCCGTTTGGCGACATCAAAGATGTTGTTGCTTGCGAAGACCAGTTCCGTAACGCATATCTGTTGGGTTGCGTCGGAGCATGGAGTCTTCACCCAGTACAGATCGATATTGCTAAGCGCGTGTTTAGCCCTCGTCCAGAAGATGTGCGCCAAGCACAACGCGTCATCGACGCAATGGGTGACGGCACTGGTGCCATCATGCTCGACGGCAAGATGGAAGACGATGCCTCAGTAAAGCAGTGCAAGGTTGTTGTTGAACTTGCACGTCAACTTGCTGCACGCGACCCAGAACTTGCCGCTTCATACGGTTTCTAATTCACTTCACTTCTAGGAGACACCATGTCCGCACTTCGACCACGTCGTTCAGTTCTTTACATGCCAGCCGCCAATGAGCGTGCACTTGAAAAAGCAAAGGGCATTCCCGCAGATGCCATCATCTTCGATCTTGAAGACGCTGTGTCGCCCGATGCCAAAGACCTTGCTCGTGCGCAAGCAATTGCTGCAGTGAATTCAGGCGAATATGGCAAGCGTGAGCTCACCATTCGTTGTAACGCTCTAGCAACACCATGGGGTCACGCCGACGTTGCGGCAGCAGCCAAAGCTTGTGTTTCAGCAGTTGTCATTCCCAAGATCAACTCGGTTGCCGAAGTGAACGAAGTGTCAGCCGCACTCGATGCCGCCGGCGCTCCGAAAGAGATTCTGATCTGGGCCATGATTGAAACACCAACCGCCATCATGGATTGTCGTGCAATAGCTGCTCATCCACGCGTTGCTGTTCTTGTCATGGGAACAAATGACTTGGCAAAAGAATTGCGTGCTGCTCAAGTACCTGGCCGTCACCCACTTGTACCAAGCCTGCACATGGCATTACTTGCTGCACGCGAAGCAGATAAGCCAATTCTTGACGGCGTATATAACGACATCAAGAACGCCGATGGTTTCCGTGCAGAAAGCGTGCAAGGCGCCGAAATGGGATTCGACGGAAAGACCCTCATTCATCCGGACCAAGTTGGAATTGCCAACGAAGTGTGGTCACCAAGCGAGGACGAAGTCGCCCATGCCCGCGAAGTGATTGCCGCGTTCAACGAAGCTCTCGCCGCAGGCAAAGGCGTCGTGCAACTCAATGGTCGCATGATTGAAAACTTGCACGTTGCAAACGCACAACGAGCTATTGCAATTGCAGAAGCAATCGCTGAACTTGCTTAATTACTTTTGACTAGATAATCCGCAATCTATAAATGTGCGCGGAACAGCGCAAGCATGCGATCCCATGCCACTTGCGACACTTCAGCGTCATACACCTCGGGACGAGTGTCGTTGAAGAAAGCATGTTGCGTGCCTGGGTAAACATGGAACGTTGCGTTCTTACCTTTTGCGCGCAACGTTGCTTCTAATTCCTTCACTGCTTCAGGCGCCGCAGTGCCACGGTCTGTTTCTGCATAATGCCCTTCGACAACTGCAGCAAGGTTGTCCCACTCAATCACTGTGTCTGGTCGCATACCGCCGTAAAACGGAGCGACCGCACTAATCGCGTCGGGGCGCAAGCATGCGGCCATGAGCGCCAACCCACCACCCATACAAAAACCGGTAGCCCCAACTTTTGAGCGTCCCGTTCGCTCTTGCAATGCATCAACTGCACCGCTGAGATCTTTTCCAGCAGTTGCAAGATTCATACTCATCAACAATTTGCCAGCAAGGTCTGGCTCTGAGGTGACTTCACCGTGATACATGTCGGGCGCGAGCGCAACGAACCCTTCTGCAGCAAACCTGTCTGCAATGTCCTTGATGTGTGGCACAAGTCCCCACCACTCTTGAATCACGATGACTCCGGGGCCTGATGTGCCAGCGAGATAGCCCGTACAGGTGCCGCCGTTGCTCTTAAATTCAATCATTTCGCCCATGTGCGCTCCTTGTAGTGGTGAACAATGCCACCAACCTAGACCGAAGGGGCGCCCCTGAACTAGCGTTGTCTCCGTGGCAAGTACCCCTCTCCCCAATCCAAGCCTGGACCTCTCGCTCACCCCCCTTGCTGGCGAAGCCCGCACTTTGCGCGAGTGGCTCACGACTTTTCATATGGCATCTGTTGTCCTCGATCCATTCACCAATGAAAGTTCGTGGATTCTCGAAACAGCCGTGCGCATCATGCGTCAATTCTCAGGTGCTGCCGTGCGAGTCAACTTCATCATCACGTGTGACCCTGCTGACGCTCGTGCATTCCTCGGACCATATGCCGACGAATTCCTCGTGTACTGCGACCCAGACCGTGCTGCAGTAAAAGCACTTGGCCTCACCGAGCTTCCTGCCTTCCTAGTCATTCAAGGAAACGGTGCGATTCCGGCGTGTGCGCAAGGGTGGGCCTCGGCCGATTGGAAAGAAGTCGCAGCCAAGGTCGCAACACTCACAAGTTGGTCAAAGCCAACTATTCCTGCACCAGGCGACCCCGGCACATTCCGCGGCACGCCCGCACTTGTCTAATTCACAAGATGACTCTGGGCTTCCCATTGAGGAAGCCATCTCTCCACTACGTGATGCTCTCTCTACGCGACGTCACTGTGTTCTAGTTGCACCACCCGGTGCAGGTAAAACCACCCTTGTGCCACTACGCCTTCTGAATGAAACATGGCTGAATGGCAAACGCATTGTGATGCTTGAACCTCGACGACTTGCCGCACGCGCTGCAGCCCAACGCATGGCGCATCTTCTTGGTGAATCCGTGGGCGACACGGTGGGATTTCAAACGCGCGATGAACGACGCATTGGTGCATCGACTCGCATTGAAGTTGTCACCGAAGGAATCTTGACAAGGCGTTTACAGAATGACCCAACACTTGAGGGAACAGGACTTGTCATCTTTGATGAAGTGCACGAACGAAATGTTCCTACCGACCTCGGCTTGGCATTTCTGCTCGATGCAATCAAGACTTTCGATTCCGACGTAAAAGTCTTAGCAATGTCGGCCACTGCTCAGGCGGAATTGTTTTCGCATGTCCTCGCCGACTCTTTAGGCGATGCTCCCGTTGTTACCTCTGAAGGCCGCACCTTCCCCGTCGACATCAGATACATACCGAAGCAACGCGACGAACGTTTAGAGAACTCAATTGGAGAGGCAGTTCTGCAGGCATTGCGAAACGACGACGGCGACATCCTCGTGTTTCTCCCGGGAATTGGCGAGATAAACCGCGCCCAAGGAGTATTGCAAGATCGCACTCCACCACATGTAGACATCGTGCGACTAGCAGGTGCACTGCCATTTGCCGAACAAGATGCTGCACTGCGACCAAGTGCTTCTGGGCGACGTCGCGTGGTTCTCTCAACCGATATTGCCGAGACGTCGCTCACCGTTGAGGGCGTACATATTGTGATTGATGCAGGTATCGCTCGCGTGCCACGCCTCGATGCGCGTACTGGCCTTACTGAATTACTCACTGTCACTTCGTCACGTGCCTCTGCAGATCAGCGCAGTGGTCGTGCTGGCCGTGTGCGTGAAGGAGTGGCGTACCGAATGTGGGGTCGCATTGAAGACTCCACCCGACTTGCTCACTTGCCTGCTGAAATCACACAGGTTGATCTCTGTTCAGTAGCGCTTGAAATTGCAGCATGGGGAACACCCATTGCTGATCTTTTGTTTCTTGATGAACTCCCCGAACGTTCCTTGCGACTAGCCCACGAAACACTGGCCATGTTGCAGTTACTCGACGACAACGGAGTCATCACACCTTTGGGGCGCGAGGTGCTTGCCCTTCCGCTTCACCCGCGCCTTGGAACCATGGTCGCACGTAACCGCGACAACGATGTACACGGCTGGATTGCGTGCATCCTTGCTGCACTTCTCGAAGAACGTGACATCATGCGTGGAAGGCCCGACTCACTGCCCACAGACATTGCAATGCGTGCCGGCATTGTTGCTGGGCTCACTCATCACGATGCTGCAGATCGTGCATCAACACGTCGCGTCATCGATGCAGCAAAAGACATTGCTCGTCGATCTCGCGTTTCAACCGATGCGCACCTATCCCTCGACATTCTGGATGCGATGTGTGGTCCCATACTTCTCGCGGCATATCCCGACCGTCTTGCAATGCGTCGTTCCTCGCCAGGCCAATTTGTGATGCGCAGTGGTGGCGGTATCAATATGGATTCGAAAGACTCCATAGCCAAGGACCAATTCATTGTTGCCGCAGACATAGATGCCCAACGTTCTGTGTCTCGTCTGCGACGTGGTGCAGCCGTTGACATTGAGTTCATTGCACCTGTACTTGGTGATGACGTTGAAGTCGAGTCGTATCTGCTCTGGGACAAACAGCGAGATGATTTAGTACAACGCGTGGTACGAAAAGTAGGCAGCATCCGCATCGACGAACGAGATTTACAACCAGTTGCATCAGATGAAACCACCGAAGCACTTCTTGAACGAGTGCGAGCAACCAACTTGGCAGTTCTCGGCGGTGGCGCATCAACAGCATTTCGCCAGCGAGTTGCATTTCTTCGCCACCATCTAGGTGATGAATGGCCAGATACATCGCAGGCACACCTTCTCGCCACCATGCACGAATGGTTACTTCCCTATCTCAGTGGCGCAACAAGTCGCAGTGACCTTGCCGCTGTCGACATCACTATGGTGTTGCAATCACAACTTGGGTGGGATGCAAGCTCCACCCTCAACTCTCTTGCACCCACAGAATTTCAGCCACCTCGCGGCAAGGCCGTCACTATCAATTACGCCGAACCAACGGCTCCCACCATTGCAATTCGCGTCCAGCATTTGTTTGGCGTCACCACACACCCCAGTGTCTTGAACGGCACCGTGCCATTACGCATTCAATTGCTGTCGCCAGCTGACCGGCCCATTCAGATCACAGCAGACCTACCGGGCTTCTGGACAGGCTCGTGGAGCGAGGTTCGCAAGGAGATGGCTGGGCGCTACCCCAAGCACGATTGGCCCATAAACCCCAGCGCATAGGGCGTAACACTGCTCTTCGTTCTAGCCTGAGAGCATGCCTGAGTTTTCCTTTTCAGAGATATTCCCCCTTGGCCCCGATACCACTGAGTATCGACTCATCGGCAAAGACGGCGTCAGCGAAGTCACCACGCCACTTGGCACATTCCTGAAAGTGGAACCAGAGGCCATCACACTTCTCACACAAACTGCAATGCGTGACATCGCACACTTATTGCGCACAGACCACTTGAAGCAGTTGAAGATGATTCTTGATGACCCAGAAGCCAGCGCAAATGACAAGTTTGTAGCACTCGACTTGCTGAAGAACGCAAGCATCGCCGCCGGAGGCGTGTTGCCTATGTGTCAAGACACCGGAACCGCAATCGTAAAAGGAAAAAAAGGCCAATTCGTGATGACAGGCGGTGGCGACGAAGAAGCCATTGCTCGTGGTGTCTTCAACACCTACCAAACAAGCAACTTGCGCTACAGCCAGATGGCACCCATCACCATGTACGAAGAAAAGAACACAGGAAACAACCTTCCTGCTGAAATCAAAATCTCAGCAGTCGATGGTGACTCATACAAGTTCTTGTTTATGGCTAAAGGCGGCGGTTCCGCCAACAAGAGTTACCTATTCCAAGAGACCAAAGCATTGCTCAACGAAAAAGCATTGCTTCCCTGGGTCTTTGAAAAAATGATCACACTCGGCACTGCCGCCTGCCCGCCGTATCACTTAGCAATTGTCATTGGTGGCACATCTGCCGAGCAAGCAGTGGAAACCGCGAAACTTGCAAGCGCCCACTACCTCGACTCACTACCTACAACAGGTAGCGAAAGTGGTCATGCATTCCGAGATCTTGATCTTGAGCAAAAGGTTCTGAAACTTTCACAAGAAACTGGCATTGGTGCTCAGTTTGGCGGAAAGTATTTCTGCCACGATGTTCGAATTGTCCGCTTGCCACGTCATGGTGCAAGTTGTCCAGTTTCGTTTGCGGTGTCCTGCAGTGCCGATCGTCAAGCAGTTGGAAAGATCACGCGCGATGGAATCTTTCTTGAAGCGCTCGAAACTGACCCTGCACAGTTCTTGCCAGAAGTGACTCATGAAGATCTCAGTGAAGAAGTAGTCCACATTGACCTCACGCAACCCATGGACACCATTCGCGCCACTTTGTCGAAGTACCCAGTGAAGACACGCGTGATGCTCACGGGCCCAATGGTTGTTGCACGCGACATTGCGCACGCAAAACTTAAAGAACGCCTCGACTCTGGTAACGGATTGCCGCAATACATGAAAGACCATTGCGTGTATTACGCGGGACCCGCAAAAACACCAACTGGAATGGCCTCCGGTTCGTTTGGACCCACAACTGCAGGTCGCATGGATAGCTACGTTGCTGAGTTCCAAGCAGCAGGCGGAAGTTTTGTCATGTTGGCCAAAGGCAATCGCTCAAAACAAGTCACGGACGCCTGCAAGACATTCGGCGGGTTCTATCTAGGTTCTATAGGCGGACCTGCAGCTCGTCTCGCCCAAGACTGCATCACCAAAGTTGAAGTTCTGGAGTATGAAGAACTTGGCATGGAAGCAGTGTGGAAGATCGAAGTCCAGGATTTCCCTGCGTTCATAGTGGTGGACGACAAGGGAAATGACTTTTTCGATCAGGTCGGCACAACCGGCACACCGGTTCACCTTCACTAGACCCACTCCTCGCCCTCTCTCATTCATCAATTGACATTCTTTCAATAATTGAATACTCTTCAACTCAGTCGATCTCGATGGTTCTAAGGGGAATTCATGAAACTTCGTACTCTCACGGTTTTGGCTGGCGCATTAGGTCTGCTCATCACTGTTCCATCACCAGTAAATGCCGCTGCCAAGCAAACCGTCAAGGTCTATATGACTGGTGACTGCGCAGATGGTCAAGCAGTAGAAGGCGTCGACGAGGACGACTGTGAACTCACAGTCAACGTCACCCCAAAGACATCACGACGTTCCGCTGTGCTTGAAGTTGCATACGATTCCGATGAACCAGAGTGGGAAGAACTCGATGCAGGTAAAACCAAAAAAGGCCGTCTTGTGTTTGATGCGCCTGCAGTTGATGAAGACGACTACTGGATGGATGGCGTGGTGCTATATCGCGTCACCGTCAAGAAGTCTGGCGTCAATAAGAAATTCGTCTCTCGTACCTACAAAGTTGCATACACCTCCGCAGACGCGGCAGCAAATGACGAAGACCTGTTGGAAGACCTAGAAGAAGAAACTCCTGAGGAAGAAGAGTTCAACGAACAAATGGACAGGGCTCAGGAGAACAACGAAAAGTTCAACCCACAATCTGGCAATAATTCCACGACACAACCTATTGGTGATCGCGTCGGCAAGATAAACCAAGCTTGCGGCTCCATTGGGATGGCAAAAACGAAATGTGATTCAGTTGTCGCCGCGAGGAACGGTGTAGAAGCATTATCAGTACTTGGCGGAGACGCAGATCGATTCTGTCGCGCAGTCTCTCGAATTGCCATGGGCGTTGAGATGCAATGCAAGGATGTCATGCCGAAACTATTCGGCTAACGAGTTTTTCAGTCGGCTACAAAGCCAGGCCAGTTTCCCATATACCCAATAAAGGCATCGCTAAGTCCTTCTGCGCGCAGAACCTCACGCGCCACTGGCAGCGTGCGCATTGCAAAGCTTGGGTCATGTGACTGCGTAGGAAAGTCGTGGTTCGTAACAGCGGCTCGCCCTATGGCCACCATGTCTGCCCCTGCATCCACTGCGCGTTGCGCGTCTGCTGTGCTGTACAACTTGCCCGCTACCGCTAACCGCGTATTGCCTCTTTCAAGATTCGCAAAAATATCAATCAGCCGTTGACCGGAAAAATCTTCGTCGGCGGCTTCTTTGAAACAATCCCACAGCGACATGTCAATCATGTCAACCTTGCCTGTATCTACCAACCGACCAAAGACCTCCACAATCTCTTGAGTCTTCATCCCGAATCGTTCGGGGGACAAACGCACGGCTACAGCAAAATCTTCACCACAACGAGCACGAATGCCATCGATGATGTCGAAAATCACGCGAGAGCGATTCTCTAGTGTCCCGCCGTATTGATCGGTGCGAACATTGAGTTCAGCATTCAAGAACTGGCACAACACATAATCATGAGCACCGTGAAGCTCTACTCCGTTGTACCCGGCTTTCTCACTACGCACCGCGGCTTCTATAAACGCTTCCACCATCGCTTCGACTTCTGCAGTGGTCATTGCCCTAGCGCCTGCTTTTTCATCATCGCCTGAACTCACAGGTGTTGTACCAATAAGGTCGGCCGGCGAACGTCGCCCAGCATGATGCAACTGCACATACGACACGCTGTCGTTTTTGTTAATGGCCGTAGCTAACCGAGTGAGACCAGCCAGGTGCTCATCGCCGAAGCAGCCGAGTTGGCCAGCAAATCCCTGACCTATGGCTTGCACGTGTGATGCGCACGTCATTGTGAGTCCAAACCCACCTTCAGCACGCTTTACTAGCCACGTAAACTCCTCCTCAGACAACGTGCCATCGGGATTGCTCTGTTGATTAGTGAGCGGAGCCAACATGAATCTGTTTTTCATGGCTGGCCCATGAGCAAACGAGACTGAGTCAAAAAGTGAAGCCATACATACAGCATGACCGTTCAGATGTGTCGTGCCTTAATCGGAGATGGAGTCGTTGATTTCGTTAACGAGCGCACCAAGACGCAATTCACCTTCGCGGGTTTGACCGCCGCGCGTCAAGAAGTTTTCCATAGCGTTTCGGCTTGACTCAAGGTGAAGCAACCCGCTGAACTCTCCTGCCTCTGCCAAGAGATCTTCCACAACGTGGTCGTCGCTACGCAAGACGGAGCGCTTTGCAGCCTGCACGGCTTCCACCGGGAAAGTTGCAATTCTCCGTGCAAGCGCATGAGCGTGGGCAGACGGATTATCGACCACCCTGTTCACCCAACCCCATTCGTACGCGGTGTGAGCATCGATGTCTTCGCAACCGAGAATCACTTCCATTGCCCGCGAACGACCGAGAAGCCGAGACAGACGAACGGTTCCACTGCCACCGGGGATGATCCCTAACGCGACCTCAGGCTGACTGAACACGGCACTCGGAGAAGCAAAACGCATATCCATACTGAGAGTCAGTTCACTACCACCGCCACCTACCCGGCCGTCAATAACGCTGATTGTTGGTTTTGGCATTGTGCGGAAGTTCTCGCACATCTGATGGAATTCAGTGAGTTCCGTCGGGGCGGGGCGATGCGTTGGTAGGTGCAAGATGAGCGAAACATCGAAGTGGGCAATGAAGAATTCAGGATTGGCCGACTCCACAACAACTACTCGGACATTGTCGTCATCTCGCAACTGCGACGACAATCGCGATAACTCTGGGTACAACTTGAGATCAAACAAGTTGATAGGTGGATTATCTATAACGACAGAAGCGACACCATTGAGAACTTCAACTCGAAGAGTTTCAAAAGTGCCGTAATCCATCTCTAGTGCAACAAGCCCTTCATTGCTTCACGTGTCTGAGCAATCTCGTCTGGAGTTGCACCAAATTCAACCGCCGCAAAATCTGTAACACCTATTGCGGCCAGAGCCGCCACACGGTCTTGTACTTCACCGATTGTGCCGGTAATTGCAATATCGGCTGGGCCAGCTGCGCCTTCTTTGTCGAGCATGGCTCGATAGCTAGGAAGCGTTCCGTACACAGCAAAAACCTTGGCGGCGCGTTCTGCCGCGGCTGCTTTATCGGAAGTGACGCACACGGGAAGCGCCGCAATGACGCGTGGGGTTGGGCGGCCTAGTTCGTCTGCTGCTTTTGTGATGGTGGGAATGGTGTGACCAGCAAGAGTTGCTGGGCCAGTGCACCAAGTCAGTGTTCCATCAGCCAAAGCTGCAGTCACGCGAAGCATCTGTTCACCGAGCGCTGCAACAACAACTCCAAATCCGTTCGAACCCTTTGCAGAGATTCCACCATGAACTGAATATGTCTCGCCAACAAAACTTGCTGGCTCGTTGCGAGACAGCGGCATCAACACACTGAGGTACTCGCGCAAGTGGCGTACTGGTTTGTCGTATGACATGCCAAGCATGCTCTCAATCACAACTTTGTGACTGAGGCCAATGCCGAGCGTGAGGCGATTGCCTGAAGCTGCAGCAACCGTATGGCACTGCTGCGCAATTGCATGGGGGTGACGCGGGTATGTGGGCACAACAGACGTGCCAAGTTCAATACGTGGAACTTCGCGACCAACAATTGCTAATGCTGTCAGTGCATCGTGACCAAAGATGTTTGGCGCCCAATAACTGGCGAACCCATCTTGTTCTGCTGCTCGGGCCTCAGCCACTACATCGTCGACTGTTCCGTCGTTTACTGCTCCGCCAAAGATTCCTATTTTCATAGGTAAGGACGGTATCAGGGCGTGGTTGTGGTGGTCGCCTTCGGGATTGTCGTTGTTACTGATTTCTTAGGAATCGTCGTCGTCGCTTCTGAATCTTCTGGTAAAAGGGTCGGTGTTGTTTGAAAAGGCAATGAAGTAGTCACCATTGGCGCGGCTAAATCCACAACCAAATCAATCCTGTACTGTATTTCAGACATCCGACAGACTTGATTTCCAGCAAGTGGATCTTGTTGGAGCACTACAACATCGTCAGGCACTTGTGCAAGTGTCGTCATCGCATCTTGATCAAAAATGGTCCCAGCCATTCCCATGCTGGTAAGAATTGATTTGGCTTCAGCAATCGGGAGTCCGACAACATCAGGGACTGAAACAAATTGACACGATGATTGCCCTGGAGGTGGATTTAAATATCCAATCGATAGAGACTCACCACGAGGCGAGACAAACATGAATGCCAATCCAGCAACCGCGAGCACAACATGAGAAATCGATATCAAGGGCATCCACTTTGTTGGTTTTGCGCGACCTATTCGAACAGACACATAAAGCATTACTCCAAGGACAAGAACGCCTAGCCAAGAGATGTTTCGCCATTCCAAATAGCCAGGGCTACTTGTTTGGTCGCGAAACAATAACCAACCAATTAGTTGTGTAACAACCCACGCCCTGAAGATCCACCAGGCAGGTTCAAGATCAGAAACGGAGACGAAGCAACGACGAAATTTATTGATGAATACATCAACAGCATTGGGTACCACTTCAACGCTGTTAGACATCCCTGCAGCCGCAAGAAGGTCTGTTGCATACTTCTCGGCAGAGCCGATCTCAGCGCCGTCGTCGAGTGATGATGCAATGTCAGCTTCTAGGCCATCAGTGAGGTCTGCTATCTGCTCTGAAGTGAGATGGCTCAATTCTGTACGTACTTTGTTTGCAAATTCAATTGCAGTTTCCATGTTCGTTGGCATTAGTTGTCTTCCTTTGTTTTGATGATGGTGTTAATGACTTCGCAGAATGCGATCCATTGGTCGCGTTGAGCAGCAATTGAATCTCTGCCGACAGGTGTCATCCCGTAGTACTTGCGATGGGGTCCTTCATCAGACGCCACTACGTAACTTGTAAGCATTCCGGTGGCGAACAGACGACGCAAGGTTCCGTATACGGACGCCTCGGCTACATCCACCAGCCCGGCACTACGCAGACGTCGAACTACGTCGTAGCCGTATCCGTCTTCATTACTGAGCACTGAGAGAACCGCTAGGTCGAGGACGCCTTTGACTAATTG
>Ga0208053_1000121_pt1 | contig 18295 bp, 14 predicted proteins | sample LakMenEpi20May10_FD_150719 | JGI IMG/M metagenome (GOLD analysis project Ga0208053, IMG submission 150719) | Freshwater microbial communities from Lake Mendota, WI - 20MAY2010 deep hole epilimnion (SPAdes) | ecosystem: Environmental > Aquatic > Freshwater > Lake > Epilimnion/Euphotic zone ... | reverse complement strand
TCACCCTTAGTTTCACCCTTAGTTTCACCCTTAGTTTCACCCTTAGTTTCACCCTTAGTTTCACCCTTAGTTTCACCCTTAGTTTCACCCTTAGTTTCAACCTTAGTTTCACCCTTAGTCTTGAAATCTTCATATAGAACATAAGAACTGTATGTAGATTTAAGTTTTTTTCTAACACCACAGAATTTATAATGAATAGGCATGCCACTTTCAAAACTGATTTGATGGATGTAGATATTAGGTTTACATTTTATATTAATAAAGCTGACTATTGAATTTGAACTGAAACCACATCTTTTTAATTTTGTAACAAATTCTTGTAATTCTTCTAAAGTTAATTCTCGATTGCAAAGAGCTTCAAAAATCAATAATTTTTTTTCTTTTTCTAAAGTTAATTCTCGTTCACAAATCAATATTTTTTTTTCTAAAGTTAATTCTCGATTGCAAAGAGCTTCAAAAATTATTGATTTTTTTTCTAAAGTTAATTCTCGATTGCAAAGAGCTTCAAAAATCAATAATTTTTTTTCTTTTTCTAAAGTTAATTCTTGATTGCAAAGAGGTTCAAAAATCATTGGTTTTTCTATAATAGTTCGTTCGACAATATTAGCTTTTTTAATATAATCAAACTGATTCATAATCTTTTTTATCTCGTTTTGAGAGAACCTATCACCAGGTAATATCAATTTACCTCGAAACAAAAACTCTCGTTGCCTGATCTGATTTAATTCATCCTCCTTTGGATAGTCATAAACTATTTTAATTTTATAATTCATTATCTAATTTAAAATCACCTTGATTTTAAATTAATATTTAATCTTTACTAATCTAGAGTTTAAAGATATCGATTTTTAATTGTATTTCGGTTAGTTATAATTTTGAATACATCATATTCTCAATCTCTATCGAGTCTTTAATTACAGTATATGATTTTAGGAGTGAACATAAGTTTAAAATATCTATATTTTTTTCAAGTTGTTTTTCAGTATCAAAATATATTATATTTAAACTATAGGGAGAAATTTCTCTAATGGATAAATCATCGATATAAATAATAATCTTATAAAAAAGAGTTTGAATTAAGTTTGTTTTTTTTAAAATCTTGTTTAGTTTAGAACCGGAGATATAAGCTCGAATACAGTTGTAAGTTGATAATGTTGGAATCATATCGATAATCCAGTTTGAATCATTGTCAAATAATTCAATACTTTTAATGTCACTAATAATTGAGTTTAACATTGATATTATGTTACTCATTTATTAAAATCGAGTATAAATTCAATTTGTAAAATATGTGATTGTATCTTATATATAACATTGTATATAAGATAGAAGTACGAAGAACGAAGAACGAATGAAATCGTTTAGAGGACGGGGAAACCGAGAGCACCGCCGGATACTCGGATGATGTTATTGTTGACAACAGTGACAATGAAGTCAAAGTTCTGGGTGAACAGGTTACCAGCAAGAACACCAGCATCGGTAACTACAGGAACAGCCTTTGATACATTAATCGCTGCGGCAGAAGCTTCCGGACGAATGGATACATTGGTCAATTTACCATAGTTGGTAGAACCCATGGGATCGAGGCAATAGAAGTCGAGAGAGTAAGAATAGCAGTGGAAACCAGTTCTCTCCGGAATAGAAGGAGCATGGTACCAAGGATTGACGAGAGAGAAGTAGTCCGAACCCATCTGAGATAGACGAGCGGTATTTTCGTAGATGAGAGAAGTCTGTAGAACCGGGTCAAAACCTTTATCAGTATTTGCCTTGTACGAACCAGCAGCAGCTGCCACGGGAGAAGCGGTGCTGTATACAGACATTTCAGCAGCGAAAGTCTTGTTACGAGCAGCGAAGAACAAAGCCTTGATAGCATGAGAAAAGCGGATATCAAAGTTTGGAGTAGGGTTAGTCAAAGGAGCAAAAGACTGGCGAGGAGCAGTTTGAACTTGTTCAATGAGAATATCACGAGGAGCACAAGCCATTCTCTTTCGTTCGTCGTTGGAAACAATCGAATAGTTAGACCATACTGATACATTGCTCAAAACTGGAACACTTGACATCCAACTGGCAAAATTGCTAGTATTGAGCGGGACTCTTTGTTCCGCACCGCCGGCAGCAATAGTTTCAGCGATAAGAAGTTCGGACCAGTCACGGAAAGAGAAGTTAATTCTCATTTCATTGTAAGGAAGAGCTGCAGTGGGAAGTGCAACACCGCTATCACGAGTATAGAATAGGGGGAGAGGAAGATTCAAAGTTGCGGAGGGAAGACCAACAGAAAGTAGTTGGGGATCTTTCAAAGTTGAAATATTACCAATCATGTTACTGTAACCAGTTTGCTTGCTTGCAGGAACAGTGAAAGCGGACCAGAAATCAAGATGATAGTTATCAAAACGAGCAGCGACCAAATCGTTAAAAGTGATACTGCATTCCTTTACGAGGTTGTGCATAACATTTTGAGTCCAACGAATAACTTTGGTGGGGTCAACTGAAGAAGCTAATTGGACGGTAGGTAGAGTAACTCTCAACCAAGTATGAAGTAAATAGTCACCGGCACGGGAGATGCTTACAGACCAATCCTGACCAAAACCAGGGGTACCAGAAGAGTTTGAAAGAACTACGGGAACCTGGGTAAACCATGTAGATTTTCTGGTTTCACGAACGAAGTAAGCAGTAGCTTCGAGAGTACCATATAGGTATCTTTCAATTTCATCAAAGGTGGCGAGGTCGATAAAACCGGAGGTAAGATTTGAAGTAGTCAAAGACATTTATTATATACAAGATATTATTTTTAAATAAAAATTTATAAAAAATAATGGGTTTAAATGAAAAGATAAAAAAAGAAATATGTGCTCGAACGATGTAGATATACTTTCAATAGATGATACCATACGGAAACACTTCGAAAAAGAATACAACGATATACCAATGCATAGAGAGAGATTAAATGATATAGTAAAAATATTGGAAAAACCCAATACAAATCCAAGGATAAGAGAAATCTTATTGAACAATCTGGATATGGTTACTGATAGAATAAATAACTTGGAAATTAAGAGAGACTGTAACTTTTATTTATTTGAGACTTTGTCTATTATTGAAACATACAAGGATATACTCAAAAGACCTTTGAAACTCAGTTTCATAGGAAAGCCAAAAAAATCAGATGACGAGAAAAGAGACCTAGTTGCAAAATACTTATCAATAGCAAGAAACTACTACGACTTAAGTAATATTCCAAATGATATTGAACATAAGGAGGAAGAGAAATGTAATTCTTCAATCTCATGTTCAAACTGTAATAATAATAATATCAATATGTTTGATATTATTGATAACAATATTTATATTTGCAATTTATGCTTTAATCAGCAGATTGTAATTAGATACAATTCATCGTATAACGATATAGACAGAGTTAACATATCTTCAAAATATATATACATACGGAAGGTTCATTTTCGCGACTGTATAAATCAATACCAAGCGAAACAGAACAATACAGTCAATCCTGATGTATATAGGGATTTAGAAAGAGAATTTTTCAATCATCACCTCTTAATTGGAGATGAAAACACACCAAAAGAGATTCGGTTTTCAAGAATAACCAAGAAGCATATCCACATGTTTCTGAAAGAGCTTGGATATTCAAGTCATTATGAAAATATCAACCTAATTCACTATATGATAACTGGTGTAAAACCAGTTGATATTAGTCATCTTGAAGAACAACTTCTAGACGACTTCAATATACTAACCGAGTTGTATAGCACCATAAAACATATTAAACGGAAAAGCTTTATCAACTCCCAACATGTATTATACCAATTACTTCGAAGACATAAGTTCCCTTGCGATAAGGATGATTTTATCGTTTTGAAAACCACTGACAGGAAGCACTTTCACGATGAAATAACAAAAGAGTTATTTGAGACTCTAGGTTGGAATCATGTTCCATATTTTTAAACGGAATGACAGTCTGTTTTACAATTCATTTATTTGAATTGTAAAATAATCTATATGTGCAAGGACGAGGAAGAAGAATTCATAGATCTAGATCTGGCGGGATTACACCACCATCCACAACACCAAAACAGAGAGATTCTGCTAGTTCTCGATATTCATTATCAGCATCAATTCCTATCATTAAGTGTCTTGAATCAAGCATCTTCTTTCCATTTTGCATTGCATAACCAGCTGAATCAGCCATAATTGTAGCAGTAATATATTCAACAACAGCTGTAAGATATATTGAACTTAACAAATTAACACGAGTGTTATACTTCTTAAAGAACTTGGAAACACGAGATACTGGTAATACAAGGTCAGCACGAGCTTGTGCTCCCTTTCGTTCTTTACTAGAATCTTTTGATTTAGTATATTTAAGAATAGCTTGAATACCAGAATTATCAGCATATTTGCCCAATCCATTTGGTACAATAATTCGAACTGCAGATTGAACTGTTCTTGTAGATATTGTCTTCACCTTTTTCTTCTGATTTAAAAATTTCGCTTTCTCACAAATTGCACTTATGAGCAAGTTCAAAAATTGATTTAGTTGAGAAGTAACTATTTTATTAATTTTCATAATTTTCACATCTGAAAATAGTTTTTTCATCATTATACCAATAAATCGTTTAAAATCGAACTCAGGTGAAGCTGCACTTAATCCACCAACACCACAATGACCACCTTTCTTAGCATTGAGATATAACATAATATCCTTAGGCTGAACCTTCTCTCTGCCTGCATGCATGCTCATTAAGTTTGCATTATTCAACATTTCAATAACACAATTTTCTATGCAATGTTGTAATAATACAATTGCATCTTTGCTCATACGAATGCCACTTTTATATTGCGAAGCAATTGCTTTTGCGAGTCTAGCAAATGGTAGTCTAGGAATCATTAAACAACCAGATAGAGCTTGGTAATGTTGTATTTCGGATTTAGAATCAGATAGATTTCCTTTTTTGCACATGCGATCACTTACTGGTTTGCTAAAGTACTTATGGGGGATACCTGATACCAGCTCGTTTACATTAATAGTTTTTTTTCTATTGTATTCTGTATATTCAACGATATTTGACAACCATTTTTCAAGCATTAATTTAATATGATCTCTAATTTCGTCATATACTAGTCCGTTCAAACTTTTTACACCAGCTCTTCTAGCGAGACGAACTATAGCTGGTTTTGTAATATCATTAAGATCTGCACTCAAACTTTTTACATCAGTTCGTCTCGTGAGAAGATCTGGTCTTGCAATATCATGAAGATATGTATCTCGGTTCATTTATTATAGAAATAATTTTTTTTAATTAATTATTATTATCCATAGGCGATATGGAAGACAATAGTCAAATCCAATTTAAGACAAAGCATAAATAGTATAAATCTAAAATGTGCGGTATATTAGCTTTACTATGTGAAAATGAACAAAAACAACTTGATGTTATACTGAAAAGTTACGATATGCTTACTAACAGAGGACCTGATGTTGGAAGTCTCACCATGAATAAAAATATGATTTTAGGGTTCCGTCGTCTTGCAATCAATGATTTATCTACAAAAGGTAATCAGCCATTCAGAAGCGGAAATATTAGATTGATGTGCAATGGCGAAATTTATAATCACCGTCAGCTTGAAGAACAATATGGTTTACAATGTGAATCGTCAAGTGATTGTGAATGTATTTTACATCTTTATAAAATGTTCGGTTTCAGGCAGACAGTTAAATTGCTCAATGGTGATTTTGCTATCATATTGATAGATAATGATACCGTGTATTTTGCACGAGATATAATTGGAGTTAAACCTTTATTTTATGGTTTTACAAATGAAGGTAACTTTGCTTTAGCATCATATGCTCGTGCTTTGACAGGCTACTGTAAAGAAGTCGTTCACTTTCATCCTGGAATTGGAAAATATTCTAAAGGCGAACTTACAATGGAAACACATGAAGAAATGTTGTTTAAGAATATTTCCCCATGTTTTTTAAATGTAGATAAGATGAGAGATACGATAAGAGAAACACTAATTCAATCTACACAAGATAGATTAATGTCAGACAGACCTATTGGTTGTCTTCTCTCTGGTGGTCTCGATAGTTCTCTTGTTGCCAGTATCCTTTGTAAACTGTTAGGTCCTCAAAATGTAAAGACATATTCAATTGGAATGGAAGGTTCGATTGATTTACGATATGCAAGAGAGGTATCAAGTTTTCTTGGAACTGTTCATACAGAAGTTATGTTTACTCCAGAAGAGGGCATTCAAGCTATACCAGAAGTAATTCGTGATATCGAATCATACGATATCACAACAATTAGAGCAAGTGTGGCTATGTGGATGTTAGCAAAATATATCAGTAAATATACAGAAGATAAAGTGATTTTATCAGGTGAAGGTTCAGATGAGTTATTTTGTGGTTATCTCTATTTTCATTATGCACCATCAACAGAAGAGTTAGAACGGGAAAGTTCTCGTTTGGTAGACAGATTGTATGAATACGATGTATTACGAGCTGATAGATGTGTATCTTCTCATGGTCTTGAGTTACGAGTTCCCTTCTTGGATAAAAACATGATTGAATTATGTTTATCAATTCCAGGCAATATGAAATCTCCTCAAAACAAAATGGAAAAACATTTATTAAGAACTTCGTTTCTAGATTCATTTCTACCTGAAAATGTATTGTGGAGACGGAAGGATGGCATGTCTGATGGTGTATCTGGTCTTAACAAAAAGTGGTATGAACATATTCAAGAGTATGTTGATACCATAATTTCAGATAATGAATATGAACAATATCAAAATCAGTTTCCAAACAAAGAGGCATACTACTATAAAAAGTTATATGATAACCAGTTTCCAACTTATCAGCCAAAGTATGAATATTGGTTACCAAAGTGGGTTGAACATGGCGGTGACCCATCAGGACGAAACCTTACGGTTTTTAATGAGTAACCATTTCTTTTTTTTTTAAATATTTACTATATATAAATGTCACTAGATGGAAGTTTAAGAGGAATGCCTTCAATGCAGATGGCAGGCAAAATGAGAGGTTCTTCTGATAAAGAAGGAATGTCTAATTACTGTAGACCATACAGATCTGAAAGAACTCAGTTTGATAAACAACTACAAACAATGTGGTGTCCTAGTTGTTGTGGTCCTACTGGTCCTACCGGTCCTACTGGTCCTACCGGTCCTACCGGTGCAAATGTAATGGCTGTAAAAAATACCAAGAGATACAGTTCAGCCGTTCAAGATAAAGATTTTAGAGGCAATGTTAAAGTTGCAGGAGTAAACTAACTCATAATAAATTAAATTGGAAACCAATTTAATTTACCCAAATGTATTTTCACTTGAAATGTAAGAGTATAAAAATAAGTCTTTGTCTTTATTCTTTTCATATATACTACTTAATAATTCTGAACTCGGATGCAGTTCATTACCAAAGAAAATAAAAATAGCTCTTTCAGCATTTAACTTCATCCTCTTTCTCAGTATATAAATGAATTGTCCTACAGTTAGTTCTCGGGGAACTAAATATTTACTCTTATCCAAAGGCTGAATATTCTTCTTAGAAGAAGGATGAATTTCAACTATAACCGGAATTCGATTTGGAAACTTACTCAATATATTTGTTGCCTGTTGTAATCTATCTTCGAGACTATGCTTTTTTTTAAATTCATGTACAATTTTATCCATTTATTATAAATGGTTAAAAGAATTATTTTTATACTGTTTGTAGTATCAATAATTATAGTACTAGGATACTACATATTCCATTTATACATCTCTTATAAAATCAAATTGATGCTTGAAAAATATGGAGTCAATTCTAAGAACTTTGTTTTACCAAGTGAAAGTCTAGGATTAATAATAGATGCAAAAATACTTGATGATGCTATTCCCAACATAGATGAACTGCTCGGTAAACGGAAAATTATTATCGAGGATACATCGGACTCCTATAAAGAAGAAGATTTAATTTTAGTAAATCTTGATTGTACTGACTTCAATAAACTAAGGAAACCAAATTCACCTACTACTATCTTATGTAAAACAAAACAATGTTATGACATACTGAAAACCAATATGAAAAATAAAAATATTATATACACTGGTTTTACAAGTATTGATAGATTCAAACTTGATCACCCTATGGATTATAATATGTTTATACATGTATGTGGCAAATCTCCTTTTAAGGGCACATTACAACTGGTTAAAATATGGTTAAATCATCCTGAATTTCCAACTTTAAATATAAAAGCATATTCGGAAATTAAAGACAAAATCAAAGCATTACTAAAAACAAAGCCTGCTTCTAATATCATTTTAAATTCATCTTTTTCAACTGAAAATGATATTGATATCTTATATAATACATATGGTATTCATCTATGTACATCGGAACATGAAGGATGGGGGCATTATATCGCGGAAGCTAAGGCATGTAAAGCAGTTGTTTTATATACTGATGGACCATGCATGAATGAGACATTTATCGATGGTTACGATGGCATTGCTATAAAATGCAAGTCAACATCTCTTATGAACGAATTGTGTCCTTCTTACCATATAGAGGAAAATGACTTAGTCAATGCTGTTAAAAGAGTGATTGCTCTATCTACAGATGAAAAACAGATTATAGGTGAAAATGCAAGAAAAAGATATTTAGAAAACGATATCCAGTTTAAAAATCGAATTATGAATATATTTTAATTAATTAGACATGTTCAACTCAAGATCCTTGAGTTCTTCAAAAATCGTTAAATAAACATTAGATTTTATATTGAACACCAATATAAAATTAAACTAAATTAATAATCGTCTCTTCAACTTTTCGAACATCAGCTCCCATGATTGTATCAACCAATGTGCCATTTACATAGAAATGAAAACATGGAACTGCTCTCGGTTTAACCCGTACTCGTTGGTTCGGTAAATTGAGTTCAGCATTCTCTTTTACAAGAACACATACACCCTCACGATGATACTTGTTGTATAATTCATTCAGAGGTCCAATAATCATTTTACAAGGACCACACCAGTTTGCATAATTATCCACAACAACCAGTTTGTATTTAGCCATATAGCTTTCTCTGTCAATATTTGAAGTGACTTCAGGTAGAATAGATGTTTCCTCCTTCTGTTCAGCAGGAGAGAGTGTTCTTAGTGTAGCATAAGACATTTATTTAACGACAAGAGAATTCTTTAATACAATATAATTTTAAAATTTGTATTGAATGATTATCATTAGAAAGTTAGAAAATTTAAATTGTTAACAATTTAAATTATTAAAGTTATCACTTTTTAATCCATACTTGGTAGAAAGTGTTTTCGTCACCAGGTTTAGAATAAGCGACAGTAAAACCATTTTGTTCCATTATCCTATCAATATAATCCTTATGTGTCCTTTCAAAATAATCGTTTTTCATCAGTATCATTTTAATGTTAGCTAGAATTTCAGGCATGTCTTTGAGTATATAATAGAAAGCTCCTTCGCAGTCTAAAACTATAGTATCAAAAGTGAATTGATACTTTTTACATAGATTTTCCCAACTTATGGTATTAACACTTATGTATCCTTTTGGAATTATATTCGAAACGAATGTTCGGCAATCATTTTCTCCCTGGATCAACTTCCTTTTTGATAGAGCAACATTTTCAATATGGAAGTTCAACCTATTTATTTCTCTATTATGTTCAAGCTGTTTAGCAAACTGTGGATTCGATTCTAAGGTTACCAGGTTATTATTATTATGTTTGTTTAAAATGTACGATAAAACCAGACTGTTTCTCCCTATATTTCCTCCAATCTCTAATATATTTTCAGTTCCAGTTATAAACTTACAGTTCATGATTTGCTCATGATATTCGTCTTCAAAAGAACCATATTCAATCCTTAATTGATTCTGAATGTATTTAAGTTTTGTTTCTGGATCATTTGAATAAAAAGATAAATTATCATCTTGTTTTTGAATTGGAGATGAAACTTGTTGAACATAAGGTTCTGATTCAATTGTATTTAAAAATCTATTTTCGAAATCAGAAACTACACTTGAATATGATTTGTTTTTAATCCATTGGTAATTCTTTTCGATAAATACATTTTCAAGTTGATTATCAATTGTAAAAAATAAACTAGTTAATGCTTTTGATTGCCATGATTCCGTTTTTGCATCTCCATTTATCATTCCACCACGATTTCCAACAGTTTCAGTTAGTACTCCTAAATCATTACAGATTGCAAATGTCTTTGATGCTGCAGCTTCCATAGCAACTCTACAACAGGTTTCAGCAAATATACATGGATAAAACCAAATATGAGATTCTCTCCAATATCTATCTAGTGTCTCTCTATTTACCCAACCATGGTTTGTTACTGTAGCAGATTGTTGTTCCAAGAGTAATCGTATTTCATCGATTTCTTCCTTCACATAATCAAGATAGGGTAAATCCAAATTGCAAAAAACATTTAATTTTGCATCTGGATATCGTTCAACTATTGTAGGAAACATTCGAAGCAAATATAATAATCCACGGTTCGGAAATGAAGGGTAAATAAATGAATATTTATTTTTATTTTCAATCTGAATTGATTTTGTTTCAATTCCATAAGAAATAACATGTGTCTTATTTTCAAAGACTGGAAACAGTCTTAAAAACTGTTTCTTTTGCCATTCTGATATACATAGAATTCCTGTTAACTTATCAGTTATTGGTATCATATCGCCTTCAATTGCAACATCGTGTAAAACCAAGTATAGTTTGCTAATTGTAAACTCAACTTTAGTACATAAGAATACATACTCTGAAAATCGACTAACCAAACACACATCTATGATATTCTCCAAACCAAAACGAATAAAATTTTGAATTGGAATATAGGTTACATTGTTATATACTTTTTCAGTTTCTCCACAATTGCAAAATACATTCACCTTATTGTTTGGATTCAAAGCAAGGGTTTCTGCATATTGAATAGTCCATGTTTCGGAACCACCAAGCCCTTTCGTTGTAAGGGTTTCGCCATCCCAACTACTCCACCCACCATTATCGATAAAACAAATCATCTTGGAATCATGCTTTAATTTTGGTATATCTAAATTTATTTCGTTTTCCAGTTTAATATATAGAGTGAAAATACTTAACCATTTTCGATATGTAAAGTCATCTTTGAAATTGTTAGAAAGTATAAAAGAACATTTTAATCCTAGTTCATAATCATTAAAATGAGAGCATAAAGGAAGGAGGAATTTTGGTGCATATTCACATGTAATAACAGCTCTTACATTCATATTTTTATGAACTTTGGGAATGCTCATAACCCTCTTTAAATACGAGTATGCTTTTTCTTTATTATCTTCTAATAAATAATGGTAACCAATCATGAATAAAGGATCTGGTATATCCTTATCAATATCATAACATTCTAAATACTTACATTCAACTTCAATCCAAGGTAATTTTTTATATCTTTCCATTATCAGAGCCATTTTAAAGAATGAGTCATATACTTCTTCACTAAATCCAGTTTCTTTTACTTGTGAACGAAGCTCATAATACTTAAAAGCATTACCCCAATCTTTTATACAGTAGTATGTTTCTCCCAAATAGTATAGTGTTCTTGGGTCATCTGGATTTTCATTTAGTTCTTCAAAAAGCAGTTCTAAATCATTCTGCTTTCTATTCAATGTTCTAAAGTCCATGTAAGTTGATTTTACATCTTTAATTTGTGTAATATTATTAGGTATGCATAAGTTCATATTTTCCTCTATAATTTCGTGGATTCTATACTTATATCGTAAACCTCGTTCCGGTTTAGTTATCCTATTAGAACTATACTGAGCTTCATGATCATTTATAAAAATAGAAAATGAGTCTGCAATATCATCTCCTCTTGCTATAAAAAGAAATTCTCTCAAATCGCCAGTTACATAATATGTATCATCTATCATCAAATTAAATGAGCAATCTGAACCTGCTAATTCAAGTAAACGATTACGACTATCTCTAAAGTTGATAAAAGATTCTTCATATAGAGTTCCTTCCTTATCAGATAAAATATCACGAATTATACTGATAGTGTTATCGGAAGAACCAGTATCAAGTATAGTCCATCTATCAATATAAGGCTTATTTGCAAGAAGGATATTACGGAAATCATCACCTGCATCCTTAACCATGATTAATAGATTAATAAGATTATCGTACTCCAGTTTGATTTTATCATTCTCCACTTTTTTTAACCAAAATCTAAACTTTTGGAGAAAATCATTCCAAATCAAACTGGAAACATACATATATTTGTCAAAATATGATACCTTATTCATACATTCAATTACCATATCATCTGATGAAATGATAATCACAATCTCATTTTCAACTGATAATTCATATTCTATATTTCTTCTGTTCTCGTACTTTATTATATTTACTTTTCTATAAGGGTCGTGAAGTAATAGATTTTCCCTTATTGCTTCAATATCAGAATCTCGAGAAATATTAATACACTGAAACGAGGTTAAAAGATTAATAGGAATATAACCTCCAAACTTAACTTTTGAGCAAAACAATTCATTTAAACCTAAACTGGAACTTAGCTTTTTTAGTAATCCAATATATCTATCACATTTCGATACATCTAGCCTGATAACCATTGGTGACAAATCGATATTAGAATCTGTAGTGAATTCGTGTTCGTTAACTGTATATTTCTTGTTATGGATATTAACTTCTTTCATTTTACCGTTATTTTATAATGCTATAAATCAAATTATCTTAGGGTTTATTTTCGACAGTTCTTTTATAAAAGCAAAAACATCTTTCTTTTTAAACGGAAAACATGTTCTTGGTCTTTCTTCAATCTCTTCGTATTCGGTTTCAGAATAAAAACCGCAGTCAAGCTTTATATCAATTATCTCATCGAACTTAACTTTTGTAAACTTAGTTTTTCCTTTCATTTATTATTAAATCAATCTATTTATATAATAATGAGTTCTCTCGTATTTTGAACATAGCCAATATTGTAGTCCTCGAGTAACAACTTCAAAGTGCTCTTTGTAAACTTTCAGTTCAACTAAGACTGAAAAAAATGATTTTCAAAACTATTTAGTATGAATATCAGGAAACATGGCAAACGAAACTAAGACAATTGATATGATTATGACTACCGGCAATGGTGCCGTGACTAATGAAACTAAACTGACTATTCCTGTTAAAAGTGTTGTTGCTCGAGGAGTGACATATCGTCTTGGAAGAACAATTATTGGTGAGGGGAAGTTTATTCCTCCTCATTGTTTTGATTGTGATATCTGTGGCGAAACAGGAACTCGATTAGGAGTAGCTTGCCCTTATTGCAACTTCAATTGTTGTAAAACTTGCTTTGATACATACATTCTCACGACTACTGGAGATACCAAATGTATGAGTTGCAAAGCTATTTTCGACCTTAACACAGTTTGGAAACTGTGTATTACTTCTGTTACCTATAAGAAGTATTTGGACTTCCGTTTGGATCAACTTATACAGAAGGAAAAGTCACTCTTTCAGGAATCTCTCATTCAGATCGAGAGAGAGAAAACGACGAAAAAATACGGAAAATTGCAGTACAACTTGTACAAGATTCAAGAACTTCTCGTCGAATTTCAATTGAAAACAATCGAAATGGGCAATACAGACAACGATATCGCTGAAATGATGCTCTCGAGTGTTGGCTTGAATTTGAGGAGAGTTAAGAAGATGAGGGTCCGGGAAGACATGAACCATGTCTCGAAAAAGATAGAAGACATGAGTTCCGGAGCAGTCGAATCAGAAGAACTAAAGCAAAATACCTTTATTAAGCATTGTTCTGTGGTCGATTGTAAAGGGACTCTTAACAACAAATGGAATTGTCGCCTATGTGAGGCTTGCCATTGCAACAAGTGTGGCGAACTAAAGACTGAAAATGAAGAATCGAAAGCGAATGGGACTCATGTCTGCGACCCCAACTTGGTTCAAAATCTCGAGGAAATTAAGAGAAACAGCAAGCCTTGCCCAAAGTGTGGTGTTTCGATATTCAAGACAGAAGGTTGTGACCAGATGTTTTGTATCGTATGTCATACTGCTTTTAGCTGGACCACTTTAAAAATCGAGACAGGACGAATTCATAATCCTCACTACTACGAAATCATGAGAAAAAATGGGAATTTTAGAAGGGAGGATGGTGATGTTCGACCTTGCGATGAATTGGTGTATCACTTGGAAGAAAGACATCTAATGTACGATGCTATCGGATCAGAGTTGGACATTGCCCAGAAATCGAAGTTCAAGGATGCTCCAAGGTTCATAACGGAACTTGATTCTCGAGACTGGAATGAAAGAACATATACTTTGGATGGTGAAACTTTTAGCGACATCAGAAAGCAGTTCTTAAAGAACGAAATATCCGACAACGACTACAGGAGAAGAATGAAGCTGAAGTTCAACAAGTTTACAAAGATGCATGAAGTTTGCCAGGTTTTGGCAGTGACCAAGATTGCAATGTCTGAGGAACTTAAACATACAATCAGAAACGAGGATGGTGGGTACATGAATATAAGAGATATATCTGTACTTAGGGAAAAGTTTCAGAAATATACTACTAACATTGAGGATATATTGAAGAATACGAACGAGATACTTTACCAGCTTGGTCTAAAGTATTCTTCATGTTATGAAATAATCATCGTGGATAATAGATATTACAGAATCGTTACAAAGAAGATATAATGGATTTACATTGGATTTACATTTGGATTTACATTTTGGATTTACATTTGGATTTACATTTTGGATAATATAATAAGTTATAATACTATATGGTATTACAACTACAACTGTTTTACTTACGGGTTCTTCTTTCTAGCCATAGGGCTTCGTCTAGGGCTTCGTCTAGGGCTTCGTCTAGGGCTTCGTCTAGGGCTTCGTCTAGGGCTTCGTCTAGGGCTTCGTCTAGAACTAGATTTAGAACTAGATTTAGAACTAGATTTAGGACTAGGACTAGAGCTAGAACCAGAGATTCGTCTAGGGCTTCGTTTAGGGCTTCGTTTAGGGCTTCGTTTAGGGCTTCGTTTAGGGCTTCGTTTTTTCGTAAGGAAATCAATATATCCATAATCATAAACTGGTTTTCTAGAACTAGATCTGGATTTAGGACTAGGACTTCGTTTAGGTCGTCGTTTTTTCGTAAGTAAATCAAAATATCCATAATCATAAACTGGTTTTCTAGAACTAGAACTAGATTTAGAACTAGGGCTTCGTTTAGGTCTTCGTCTCTTTGACTTCATGCTTCGTTTAGGGCTTCGCTTAGGACTAGGTTTACGACTAGGGCTTCGCTTAGGGCTTCGTTTAGGACTAGGTTTTCGACTAGGGCTTCGCTTAGGGCTTCGCTTAGGGCTTCGCTTAGGGCTTCGCTTAGGGCTTCGCTTAGGGCTTCGCTTAGGACTAGGTTTTCGTTTATTGGTAAGGAAATCAATATATCCATAATCATAAAGTGGTTTTCTAGGAGTAGGTGTCCTTGACTTTGACTTTGGGCTTTGTTTTTTCTTAAGGAAATCAATATATCCATAATTATAAAGTGGGCTTCGATCTTCAGGAGTTGGTGTCTTATCCCAATCTATATTTATGTAGTCATTCGGGTCTAGAATAAGTTTAGGAATACGGCTTCGTCTAGAACTAGGTTTAGGAATACGGCTTCGCTTAGGACTAGGTTTAGGAATACGGCTTCGTCTAGGGCTTCGTACAGGACTTCGTCTAGGGCTTCGTCTAGGGCTTCGTCTAGACCTTGTTCCTATCATTCGTTTATTATTCACAAGAACATCATATAATGGGCTTCGTCTAGCTCTTTGTCTAGATAATGAGCTAGATACTGACCTAGACATCGACCTAGGAACTGCCCTAGGAACTGCCCTAGGAACTGCCCTACTCGTTGACCTACTCGTTGACCTACTCGTTGAGCCAAGATATGTTGATGCCTGACTATCATCATCTATAGGTTTTCCTTCGAAAACATTAATGCTTACAATCATCTTACTATCGCATTCATCTTTATCTTTCATTTATTATTACAAAGATTATTTAATTTTTGAATTAATTTGATTGAATATTAAATATGAACTGTTTCCGGTTATATTTCACTTTGTATTCAAATTGTGGATCCGGTTATATTTCAGCTTGTATTCAAATTGTGTTTCAATTGTAGAAATATTTATATTTCATATAATAAATGGTTTTAATCGATATTATAAAAGAATATATAGCCGAAAACAAGTTTGACTTTTATTGTTATGTTTCATTATGCTGTATAACCTATTTCATAAAGGTAATTGTAACATCTATTATATATGGTCAGTTTTTTGAAACGAATGATTCAAAAGAAGATTTTCTTAGAGTAATAAGAAATATCTGTATTACATGGATACTTTTAACCGTATTGTATGTTGTTCAGATCAGGCTTGAATATAAGGTGATTCCTACCTTTTTAGCCTATATTCGAAAAAGGATATTCAAGAATTATATAGTCATGAACGAGACTGATTTTAAAGACAATAATGTAACCGATGATGTTAACAATATATTAGAAATGACAAGGAATTTAAGGGATATTGTGAGTTGGGGTTGTCAAACACTGATACCAACTATATTTGTAATGGTAGTAGTTAATATATACTTCCTGTTCAAATATCCTTTTGTTGGTTTTATAAATGTAATAGGTAACCTTATTAATGCATACATCAGTTTAACTTCATACGAGAACCTAGTAGAAGTTGCTAATGAGAGAATGGAACGATATATAATAATGGCGAATAAACTTGATGAGAGTTTTAACAATTTGTTTAATGCATACATTAATGATAAGATAGATGATACAATTAATGAGAACAAAAAAATTGAAACTGAATATTACGAGTCATTTTTGGAACAAATGAGAGACTTAGAAATTTTTTCAACTAAATTACGGATTAACAACTATATTTTCGCTTTAGGAAGCTTATATACACTATATAGTAACTACAGCAAAGCTGACTTCATTAGTTCCTTACTAATTTATACATTTTACCTATCTTGTTTGAACCAGACTGCAGACGATATTCCATTGATTATAATTACAATTGGAAATATAAATCGTTCTGAGAAGATATTATTGTCTCGTAAAAGCAATGTTCCTAAATTATCTGTAAGACCAACTTACTCTAATAGTTTAGAGAATTTTAAGGGGGATATCAAGTTCGAAAACATTTGGTTCAAATACGATAAAAATGCAAAAAATCATGATATGGACACTGGAGAAGAGTCTCAATATGTTTTTAAGAATTTTAACCTGGAAATAGGATCAAAAAACAAAATTGCTATTGTTGCTCGTAGTGGTTCTGGAAAATCTACATTAATGAAGCTTCTTCTTGGATTCTATGTTCCCGAACAAGGTCTTGTATTATTAGATGGAGAAGATATTAAAAATATAGACCCTGTTGCTGTCAGAAAGAAAATAAACTATATTAACCAACGAACTTTGCTAATAAAAGATACTGTCATGAACAACATCAAATACGGTAACAATAAAACAGACCAAGAGGTTATAGATATACTGAATAAGTATAATCTATTGAAAATATTTAATCCTGATCAAAACAAACCGGAATCATGCTTACAAAACATTGTTGAGAAAAATGGTATTAATATAAGTATGGGTATGCAGAAAGTCATATTTCTCGTTCGAGGTATACTTAGAGATGGTGAAGTCTATATTTTTGACGAACCATTAACCAGTATCGATTCAAAAACAAGAGCAAGTGTCTTGCAGATGATTAGTGATAAAACACAAGATAAAACACTGATTATTATCACACATGACATGGAGGTTTCGAAGATTGTAGATAAGGTTATCAATATCGACGATATTAATCAACGAGACAAGACAGAAAACGAATAATTAAGTGAATTCAAATGCAATCTGTTTTTACTTTCAATTCAAAATTATTAAAATATATTGATATTCAATCTATTTTTATCAAGTGACAAATAATACCTTTCTTGTCTATTGTAGGTATTCCTATGTCTCTTTTCGTCAATATCAAGTATGTCCGTTTAGACATACCTTATAATCAAATGTATTGTTTTTCTTTAATTTTAAACTTATCTCCGGTTCAAAAAAGATAAAGATACTGAATCTCCTTTTTCTTTTAATTTTAAACTTATCTCCGGTTCAAAAAAGATAAAGATACTGAATCTCCTTTTCTTTTAATTTTAAACTTATCTCCGGTTCAAAAAAGAT
>Ga0208053_1000120_pt1 | contig 18318 bp, 21 predicted proteins | sample LakMenEpi20May10_FD_150719 | JGI IMG/M metagenome (GOLD analysis project Ga0208053, IMG submission 150719) | Freshwater microbial communities from Lake Mendota, WI - 20MAY2010 deep hole epilimnion (SPAdes) | ecosystem: Environmental > Aquatic > Freshwater > Lake > Epilimnion/Euphotic zone ... | reverse complement strand
CTTACCAAACTTCATTTTCTTCAGCATTTTCAAGTTCTTGGCTTTCTTACCAAACTTCATTTTCTTCAGCATTTTCAAGTTCTTGGCTTTCTTACCAAAAGCAGTTAAACGTCTTTTAATTTCTTCGGGTTTGTGATGTTTGACCCCTTTGACTTCTCTCACCCCGATAGACTTTTTACCCTTTGTCTTTTCAAGTTTTTTGTTTCTGGACGAAGCATAACGTAAAGCAGTATCTTTGTCTTCGTAACATTTAAAGTCACTAGGTATAAGAGTTCCATCAGCATAAGTTCTTTCTAGTCTACCGTGTTTGGATTTCTTAAAACATTCTTTTACATGCCATGTTTTGTCATGTTCATGTTGAACAAGAACCCAGAAAATAGATTCTTTCTTCAAACCAGAAGGGAGATTTCCAGTAGCGGAATCCATGTCATCGTAAACAGTGACGGTATCTCTTAATCTAACCCATTCATCTTTGGAAACTTCAACGTAGTTTCCTTTGAAACCTTTTTTCTTATGTACTTCTAGTATTCTAGGTGTTTGGTTTCTTTGTTTGAAAATAGCATAACCTTCTATCTTTTCATTTATCGAGTTTTTGTCTGTCATTATAATGTTAATATTTATTTTTTTTGCGTATTTTTAAAATTTTTAAAAATAATTTATATTATTAAATGTCTGTCGATCACAATCTCCCACTAGCAAGATCAGAATTCACTAATCACCTGTATCATTTCATGAATCCTTTGATTTTTGAGGGTTTCAATTCAATATATTCTGACGCACAAGAATTATGCGAAAAGAACAAAAAGAAAAACGAAACACTGAAATACTTTCAGATATTTCTAAAACAAATTCCTGGATGGAATGCTACAGTACTCGACAGAGAGACAGAACGAATAAAGAAGGAATGCCCGTTTATCATGAAGATAGTTACAGCTATTTTCACAAGTTATGTCAAAATTCTGTCATCGATAAGAATACGTGGAAAAAACTCAAACATCAAAATCAAAATTCCTATGTGTGATCTATTCATACATTCTGTGTATATTAACTCTGCAAAAGTTGTTTTCTACGAACCTAAACTTTTTAAGGATAATGTTGATCAACAAACAAGGTCAGACAATGCCAAACGCGTCAATTGTATTATCGAACGTGCAATCGATGAAACGATTTCTTCTCTTATACCAATTGAAAACATATTACAAGAATATATAGGTAACATATACGACGACGAGAAAGTTGAAAATGACATCGATAGCAAAGAAAGTGACAGTAACAGTGAAACTACTGAAGACAGTGAAACCGAATCGGAAAAGATTATAAGTTTCGGTAACAGGCTCTCCTCTCAACAGGATCCTTTTAATAATTCTAAAGAAATCAGATTAACAGGTGAGGGTGACATTGACAGCGAAACTACTGGCGACGTCGATAACGAAGAAGATGTTGATAGTACTGGCGACGTCGATAACGAAGAAGATGTTGATAGTACTGGCGACGTCGATAACGAAGAGGACGTTACTGGCGACGTTGATAGTGTCGATAAAGAGACACTGGCCGAAACAACTCAACAGAACCCTCCAGTTCTACACGTTCCACAGTACCCTCCAGTTACACACGTTCCACAGTACCCTCAAGTTCCACAGTACCTTCCTACTCCTCCTGCTCAACAGTACACTCCTACTCCTCCTGCGCAACAGTACCCTCCTGCTCCTCCTGCTCAACAGTACCCTCCTGCTCCTCCTGCTCAACAGTACCCTCCTGCTCAACCGTATATAACAGGACATAAAGCACGTCAACAGTATCCAAGGTTTTTCTGATCTAATACATATTTAAAAATTCGTTTTTTTTTCATTTTTTTAATTATTTGTATCTACTATAAAAATGATATTTGTTATCGTACTTTCTGTCTTGTCAGTGCTTATTTTGTATATGACAAGAAAGAAAATCGAATATAGTCTTCCAGCGACCATTATCGTATACCTTGTTTCTGTTTATTTTTACCTAAAAGGAAACATTAATACGGATGTATTGTTAGATGACCATAAGTTTTTTGATTAATATCATGCGTTAATTGGTGTAAAAAAAAATCAATGTACAAATCAGAATGGAGTTAAACTTGAAGAAATTTAATCCAAAATTAATGGAAAAAAGAAGAAGAGATCCAAATATTGGTCCTCCTACTATAGTAGTCATCGGTAAAAGAGGATGCGGTAAATCTCAGTTGGTTGCAGATCTACTTTATCATTTTCGTAAAGTTCCAACTGGTTTAATTATGTCTGGAACAGAAGCAGGGTGTGAATTTTTCGGTAAAATGTTTCCAGCCTCTTTTATATATGAAGACTATAATGCTGCTAAGGTATCTGAAATTCTGGAAGAACAACGGAAACTTACTAAGATGTCAAACGGTGATACAAAAAACATGGATAAAACTGCTTTGTTATTACTTGAGGATTGTATGTACGATAAAAAACAAATGAAAAGCAAAGATATCCGTGGTATATTCATGAACGGAAGACACTGGAAGGTGTTATTTATACTAACTATGCAGTATTGTATGGATATTCTTCCAGAATTACGATCAAACATAGATTATGTCTTTGTTCTAAGAGAACAATTTCAGAATATACGTAAGAGACTGTATGAGAATTTCTTTGGAATCATTCCTACATTTGAGGCATTTAATGAAATCATGGATGTTGTAACGGACAATTTTGGATGTTTAGTACTTGATAATACTTCTAGGAGTAATAAAATAGAAGATTGTGTTTTTTGGTATAAAGCAAAATACCCAATCAGAGAATGTAAAGTAGGGTCCAAAGAACTTTGGGAGTATCATAAAAAAAATTATAGGGAAAAAGGAAGCACTGATGTTACAACAGTCAAGAAAAAAAGTAATATTCATGTAAAGAAGATAAAGAACTGAAAGACAACTGCAGGTCAACTGAAAGACAACTGCAGGTCAACTGAAAGACAACTGCAGGTCAACTGAAAGACAACTGAAAGACAACTGCAGGTCAACTGAAAGACAACTGAAAGACAACTGCAGGTCAACTGCAGGTCAACTGCAGGTCAACTGAAAGACAACTGAAAAAACAATGAATCATTTTTTTTTCAGAATTCTTTTTTAAAAATAAACTACACTTTAAACTACTTTTTTTTGGGATTGGTTGGTATTGGTTGGTATTGATTGGTATTGTTTTACTTTTTATGTTCTTTGATCAGCTTAACATTCTCGACGGCAACGTAAGAAGAAAGACCGAAAACCGAAAGGAAGAAAGCACCCATAAATGCATGCTTAGCCTTGTCGTTCATCGAGAAACTAGTCATAACATCCCTGAAATGACTAAAACTGGCCATTCCGGAAGGGTATAACATTAGAGCGACAAGTACAACTGTAACACTCATAAGGAATAACTGATTGTCCATTTTTATAATTAAAGAAAATAAAAAAAATTGCAATAATTAATTGCAATAATTAATTGCAATAATTAATTGCAATAATTAATTGCAATAATTAATTGCAATAATTTACATCAATTCTTCAATAACGTCTGAAGCTTTTGTTTGGTCTTTGTTTTCCTCTAACGTAAATGCTGGCAATTTCTGTTGATCAGTAAAAGGTGTCTTGTTAAGTGAAGAAAGTACCTCTTTGTTTCTGTTATATTGGTTTATATCAGGATTTTGCTTTAATTTTTCCTTTCGAGTATCGAAAACTTCTTTAGATCTGTATTTCTCTTTTTTGTGCTCCGAGATAAGTTCGTTTAGTTTATCGTCGTGGTATTCCTGATCCTCGATACAGTTTGGATCCGGTGGGACAACTGCCCAGCTATACATCTCTAGAATGTATATATCATAATACTTATTCTCCTCTAGTTTTCCTAGGCGTTTCAAATGTTCCTTCGCCGTTTTCTGACAAGGAAAAGCACCATGAATCTTCATTCCAAAAATATCTGTTTTCTGTGCACATGATTTACCCACGAATGAAACAAGAACCCATTCCTGATTAGGAACAGTGATTGTACTTTTTTCCAATTCTAATTCCTTATCGTGTTCACTCTCAAATTTGTCATCAGCTTTCTTGTGTGCGTCTTTTAGTTCAACATCGGAAAGAGCATCAACTGCATCAAAATGGGAAGGAGGAACATTTTGGCGTTTCATTTGTTAATTAATAGTTAGTAGTGTATTTCTTTAAATTGTTTTATACAGAAGGTTTGTAAACCCATCCTACTTCTTCTGTAATTGCTTTCCAAATTCTATCCTGCATGATGAGTTTCTCCCTTGATTTTAATAATTTAAATGATGGAAGAAATTCTAATGCTTCTGGTTCATTTTCCCCGATAATCCTAAGCATTTTATTGATCGTATAAGAATACGAAAGAAAATTAGTTCGATCTGGGCATTTGCTCTTATGCTTCTCGAAAGGTTCTTGTATGATATTAAACATAACTCTAAGCTTTTCTTCTAGCTCTTTTGACATCTTAGGTGGTTTCTTGCCTGTAAGTATACATATAATTCGATTTACGTTATCGTAATAAGAAGTAATGTTCAGTTTTTTCAGTATACTTTTTATCAAAGAAGCGTTCAAACCGTTTGTATTTGTAATTTGTCTCTTCTTCAGTTCTAGAATGATACTATCAACTATTGGTCTGGGAATATTCTTACTTTCTTTTGCCTGAAATCTTCTGATATGGTCTTCAAAGTGGTTGTGACGTTTATAAGAATATGGGGTAACAATTTCGACACGGTCTGTCCATTCTTCGTTAGTAGTGTCAGTATAATGTCTTGTAATTCCACATTCTTCACACACGATTATGGATTCTGAGTCATTTACTTTCATGTAGCTGTTACAGTTTTTACAAATAAAGTCTTCCTCTTTCTTGTTTCTATTGAACACACCCTGGCCTGTTTTTTCTAAATATTCATCCATGAGTGATCCTCTTGTTTGTACACCTTTGAAGCTTACAAAATTTGTTATATTATTGTTTTGGTACTTATCAGAATCTCTCGTTTTATAAGAATTTTCCGAGATTTTTAAAAGTATCTGATTTGCATCCAATAAATACTTTGATAACCCAGACTGTGATTCCATGTCTTCAATTTCTTTTAATAGTTCTTTTATCTCGTTATCCAGATCCATGTACAACGAAACCTGTTTCCAGTCATTCTTATCTATCTCGGATAAAGATTTTTTTTTCGTCGATAATAAAACCTTCTTTTCTGGTAAAGTTTTATAGTAATTCAAAAACTCATCAACTTTTTTGGAATGTAGTTCATTCACAGTTGAACGGTGTTCAGTTTCCTTTTTTTTAATTGGTTTACTAGATTTCATTGAATTTATGTAATAACTATTCTTTAACTTTATTTTATTTTTTAATTTGTATAATGAAATCCATTTACCAAAAAAAAGGATCACTTAGAGAAATTTTTTTCAGTGAATATAACATAAATTATCTTCAAATGAGAATTATAAATGAAACCAAAAAAATTACAGGATATACAATTGGAAAACAGAACGAGGATTCTCTTGTTATTATAATGAGTAATATATACGAATACGCTACAAGTGCTCCGAATAATATGGGATTGACAGACACTTTGTATAGACTCAACCAAGCTGTTTTACAGAAATGTGTAAGACAATGTGTGTCTGGTGTAAATATGTATATCCAATATACAAAAGACGCTTCGATGTTACCTGTTCCTCTAGCCCACCCTGTTAAACCTAGAATTGAGAAAATATTGTCGTAGGGTTTTTAAAAAAAAAACCAATGTACTAACTAATGAAAATAAACGTCAATACATTCAACAAAAACCTTTTGAAAATTCAAAATCCAATTAAAACAAAAATCGGATATAATGCGACCTTAAAATATGGAGACGAAGATTTTACTTTCCAAATGCCGATATGCAAAATCGTGGAAATCGATCACGATAAATATTATAAAATTCAAATTCCTTACAGAAATACTAAACATTATGAATTTATGAATAATGTTGAAGAGAAAGTAATAAATTTTGTATATGAAATGTCTCCTTTTATAAGTACTTTGGACAATGATATTTTAAATATTAAAATGAATCCAAAGACACTTATATTTGACACGAACAAGAATCAAATTACAAAATATGAATTAAACGTTGGGGATAAAATCATTTGCATTGTAGATACAAAAGGGATATGGATCGATGATGTATCGTGTACATTACGATGGAATTCACTTGAGATCATGAAAATGAAAAGTACTTAAGAAAATACATATATTTGTATTATAAGAAGCTACACTATTCACGATGAGTACCGAGAACATTCTTCTTACGAAAAACATTGAACCAAATCTAATTAAACTTGGGGATCAAAAGGGTAATTATATTAACGTATATTATCCAGATGAATCCGAGACAGAGTATGTTAAATTTAAGATCCAAACTCCAAAAATGAAAATCCCTTGGGTTCCAAAGGAAATGAAGAGTAAACAGGGTAGGGTATTTTCACTCAATTTTACTGTCTCTACTGATGAGATTGGTTCTGAAAAGAATAAATCGACAATTGAACTTTTTAGGAACAAGATTTATCAAATTGAATCGGTGATCAAAGATAAACTCCCTGATGAATTCAAACAGAAAACTTTCACTAGTTCTCTTTGGCAAGGAACTAATCTGGATTATAAACCTACTATGAAACTATCCATTCCTTGTTTTAAAGATAATATTCCATCTGTTATTGTTTATGCACAAGATGGATCTGAATTGAAGATTGAAGATGTAACTCAACGTAGTATTTGTACTTTTATTATTAGCATTCATAGTGTATGGAGCAATGTCGATAAAGTTGGATTGAATTGGAATATTGAACAGATCACTGTATGGGATAACAGAATGGCATTGAAAGTTAATACACCTAAGACTATTAAAATGAGAACTGAGTCAGATTAATTTACGCGTAAACGAATCGAAAAAAAAAAAAAATACAATTTTCAAATGAAGGTTTTAACTGTTGAAGAAGCTTCACTTGAAAATTTATCAATTAGTGTACCTGAAAAAATAAAAGACGTACTATACTTCAATATCAAATACGAGTCCGAGTTTTTTTATCTACAGACGTCTAAAATGTATACATCGGTTGAAGATAATAAAATTTATCTTATTTTCGACAATAAAAAATCAGGAGATCTTCTTAGAAGTTTTTATAATACTTTTAGGAACATAGAGAATAAAATTTGCGAATTGGTATCAAGTGGTTCAGAAACTTGGTTTTCAAAAAAAATGTCTGTGAACGATATTATAGGATTATTTAGAACTTCTTTGGTATTCCCACGAACACTAGATGATAAAATATCTTTGTGTTGTGATACGTCAAATGGTATAAACTTCGAAATATACAACCAGAAAAAGAAAAAGATCGATATAACAAAAATAAAACCGGACACAGAGGTAACTACATTATTGTTACCAAATGAGCTAGTGATAACAAGCACAAGTTGTTATATTATATGGGAAATTTCTCAAATGAAAGTATATCAGTGTTCCAAAAAAATTAAAGGGTATGGTATTCGAGAGGAACGTGACACTGAAACTTTAAAGGAAACCGATATTCCGAATGACACTCAAAAAAACACTGATACCCCCAAAGAAATTGAACAGGATACACCATCGAAACCAGGAGTAACTTTTAAGGAATATATACAAGACTCAGGTAGTACATCAGATAAAAAATTAAATGTCAAATTAATGAATGGGGATTCAGAATCGGAGTCTGATTCCGATTAAATTAATCGTGATTTTTTATTGTTTTTTTTTTATTTACGTAGATTATAAAACAAATATGGATCAAATGAATTCGACACAAAGAAATTTAGCTTGGGGTGTTATTGTTGTACTTGTAATCGTTCTTGTAGTACTTGTTGGAATGAGTATGAATAGTAATTTCTCCCGTAAAATCTTAGGACTATTTGAGAGTTTCGAGGATACAGGTAATTTTAAGGACAGATATCAACAAGCCTTAGTAGCATCTGTTCCTACTGATGAACAACTGAAGACAGTTTCGAATCAGAAAGAACGTGCCGAAGAACTCCACCATACACCTAAACTACTCACTGCATCGGAAGGTATGTTTCATGCTGCTACTGTAGATTTTGGAAGTGAAAGAGCAGAAAAGGCGGTTCCTTCTCCCGACGGCATGTTCGTTTCTACTTCGCTTCTTCCTAAACCGGACGTACAGACATGGAACGGTGTTGACACACATGCTCTTGCAGCACAAGATTTCTTAGTACCTGGACAACAGTTCGGAACAGACACGGTTGCTAGTTCTAACAAAAACTCTAGCTACGATCTAAGAGAAACAATCCCTATCGAGATGAAAGTCGTCAGCCCGTGGCTACAATCTTCGATCACTCCAACTCTTTACAGAAGAGGAATCGCCTAAAAAATTTATAAATAAAAAAACACTTTGGAAACAACCGTAAGAAAAAAAATGTGCGGTAAAAAATGTCAACTGATTCTTTATCTGGCAACAGTGTTTCTAAAGACTGTCTTGTAAGAGGAAAATATCCTTGTATTTGTATGGGAAAAAGAAAATGTAAAAAAGAAGCCTACTGGAAATGGAAATTTACAGACTTTTGTGACAGACATCTTCCTTTTCAGGCTAGGATAATGTTCCTGTATAATGAATGGGAATATTCTAATACAGAATCTGATTCAGAATCCGATGATAAATCAGATTCTAAACCCGATTCAAATAATCATGAGTTAGAAGGCGATGTTGTCTCCTATTCAGACTATATTTCACAGTTTGGTCTCGACTTGGAATCTGGTTTTAAAACGGTGAACTAAATTATCGAGGCTAAATTGATAAGCCTCATTAAATCTATTTAAAAAAAGAAAGTAATTATAAAAAACAATGAGTGAGGAATTTAAAAACGACGTTCACGAATGGGATCGTATTAATAATCTCATTCGACAATATGAAGAAAATCTAAAGAGTCTTCGTGAAGAAAAGAAAAAAATTCAGGAATCAGCGATCGAGTATATGAGAAATAACGAAATTGATATTCTCAATATGGAAGATGGGAAGATTATATGTAAAAAAAGTAAAGTGAAAGTGAATTCTCTTACTAAGAAAAATTTAATTGATAAACTCCGGGAATTTTTCATCGTTAAAGAAAGATTTGATCCAGGTATTGCTCAAATGAAGGCTAATCTTATATCAGAATACATAGATACTCTTTCCGAATACAAGGAGTCTTATACTTTGTCAAGAACAAAGAAATCGTCTGCAAAATCAACTGTTTAAACAATAATTGAACTTTCAAGTGTAAATTGAACGTTCAATAATTGTAATCACTATAAGCTTTAGTCAAGCTTCACAATTTTTTTTTTTCAAGCGGTATTCGTCAAGCCATTGTTCAGATGCTTCATAAATACGAAAATACTTGCTATTTACACGTAATAAAAAGGTTAGGTGGAAAATGTGTTTTTTTTGTTTTAATTCGAGTACGCTAGACCACCCATTCCACTCATGATACGCAGAACGTTGTAGTTGACAGCGAAAACCGATAGGTGACCGCTGGATGTCGAGCTGAAGCAGTTGGGGTTTCCGGTCTGGCTGGGGTCCGAAAGCTTGTATATCAGCTGGGCGTTGTCAATACGCGACATATTGACAGTGCCCGACGGCTGGTGCTCCTCGGGGCGTAGGCCAAACGAATATACATAGATGTGCTTGCTGGGGATTCTGGTGTGGCATTTGTAGGGTTCAACCAGACGGAAATACGTAGCGGGTCTCATCGAGAAACGATCGTGGCCGTTGAGCTGAATATTGGCAGCCTGACGACCAGTGGATAGGATATCACCCGAGTAAGGGGCATTCTCCGTTTTACCAGCAGCGGCTGTGCTGAAATTGAACCAGTCATTAGTATCGAACGAGCCACCGTTGGGGGCAACAGCTGTCTGCTGAAGCACCCATACGATTTCCTTTACGGGGTGATTGAAGTTCATTCTATAGTTAAGCTGGGGGCCGCCCGTCTTGAGCGAGATCGACTCATTACCGGTATTCTGGAGCTGATCAATCAGGTACTCGTGCGACTCCTGAGCGAATCTTCGGCGCTCCTCTGTGTCGAGGTAAACATAGTCGACGAAAAGCTGAGCATGCGTGAACTTGATAGCCGATTGACCAGCGGCGGTAAGGCTCGAACGCGAAGCCTGGTCAGCAGTGACACGGGTATCACCATCGAAAAGAACTAGGCACTCGCTACGGGGTCTGAACTCCATATTGATCTTGACTTCGTGGAACTGAAGGGCGATAAGGGGAATCGAGAGACCAGGGTTACGGTTGAACCAGAACTGAAGGGGAACATAGTAAGTGTGAGCACCCGACGAATGCTCTACAAGGTTAGAGCTGGCAACGTCGCCAATCATCTCGCTATAGCCATCCGCCTTCTCAGCTGTCTGAGTGAGTTCATTCCAGATCTCGAGCCACACACCATAGTGCTTGTCAATGGGCTGGCCGCCAATCTCTACCTGAACGGACTTAATCATAGCGTGACCAATCGACTCACAATATCCAAGTCCAGCGTTAGCAATAGGAGCACCCGACGTTACAACATGAGCAGCAGCGCTGAGAGCCGGAAGTTCCACCTGAAGGAACATCTGGTTAATAAGATCACCATTTCTCGAAATAGTGCATGTTACACGCTTGCCGAAATCAGCCTCGCCCGAAAAGATCTGTTCGATGCTCTCCACGGCAAAGTTCGTGCAACGCCTGTACACTACCTTCCAGTACGTGATTTGAGGATTGCCTGTAAGATATATATCTTGCGCACCATAAGCAACTAGCTGCATTAATCCACCACCCATTTTTTACTGTATTGATAAAAAATATAAAAAAGTTGAGAAAATAACGAATTAAATTAATTAATTTGGAAAATTCATATAATTGTTTGAACATTCTAGAATCTCTAAGGATTTTGGAATTTTTGGAAGAAACGTTAATCTATTATAAGAACATATTAAAATTCTTAGATTCTCAGGTAACTGAGGAAGAATGATCATTTTACAATTTGAACAGTTTAATTCTTCCAAACTTTCTGGTAGAATTGGCAGTGTCATTAAATTTGTGCTATAACACCTTAAGATAACTAAATTAGAAGGTAAATTACTTAAATAAGGTATTTTTGATACAGAACAATTAAGGTATCTAAGATTCCGAGGATAAACTATATTTCTCTTTATTCTCAAGCATGTAAGAGTTTCTGGAAGAGTTTCTGGAAGAGTTTCTGGAAGAGTTTCTGGAAGAGTTTCTGGAAGAGTTTCTGTAAGAGTTTCTGGGATATTGCAGTGTATTTCGTTCGTACAAATGAGCATTTGTAAATTTGTAAACGATTGCAAATTTACATGATGATCGATCTCCATTTTTTTAATTAAATCGTGGTTGAAAAAACTAAGAGAACGGTAGTTAAATATGAAATTGTCGCCGATGAATTCAAGGATTCTTAACTGAACGTTCGAAGGAATTCTTAACTGAACGTTCGAAGGAATTCTTAACTGAACGTTCGAAGGAATTCTTAACTGAACGTTCGAAGAAATCTTTAGAGTATCCATGTTACTATATGTTTTTTTTAAATTCAAATTTATTATTACCTATTTTTTTAATTTCCCAACCTTCTTCTAATTTTTGATAAATAAATAAAAGCCTTAGTAGAAAATGTAAGTTTGGAACGACATCTGGGGGGTCATCCATTTATGATACATGATATAATTATATATTACTAAAATCCGCATTGTGTTTCACAAACAATTTCGATCGATGTTTCCAAAAAAGAAATTTTCGGAATCATCTTTATTCTTAAAATATGCTCCCCGTTGCATGATATTGTTAGAACCAATTGTATTCGTTAGAATCGCATCTGTAATGTTTGTATTTTCTAATATACAGTCTGTTAAATTTGATTCACGCAGGTCTACTCCAAGAAAACTAGCATTTCTCAAGTCCGCGCCTCGAAGATTGACGCCCCGCATAGATGCCTCGTCGAGAATCGAATCTCTGAGATCAGCGTTCGAAAGGTCGGCTCCATCCAACACGACTCCTCTGAGATCTGCTTTTCGGAGATCAGCAAATCGAAGATCAGCGTACATCATATCAGAATCACACACCTGAGCCGAATACATACTTACACCTATACAATTACAATTTACCATATCCGATTGCAGTAAATTCGCCCATGATAAATTACTATAATCAAGTATGGCGTTTGATAATTTAGCTCCCCTAAGATCGGCTAGTACCAGATTAACATTTCGAAGATCCTTTCCTTCAAAATTTGCATTCCTGAGATACATTAACCCTTTTTGTAGATGGTGTTTCATTCTAGAATATTAATTTTTGGGGAAAAAAATGGGGAATACCCGTCGTTAAAGAATCTATAGTAAATAGCTATCACAATAGCTAGAATTGCAAATAAAAAAATCCACCATTTGTAATTCATATTTTTAAATTTACAAAGGTATCCTTCAGAACAGTTTGTTTTTTCAAGTGGATCGTTTTTTTTTGGAGACAGATTCTTATTCAAGAAATAATCGTTAATAAGTGTATATAGATCTTCGTGTGTGTTGTGTATTTTTGAAAGTAAATTTGTATAGCTAATAATACAAGAAACTTTATCTTTAAGTGGAGATAACATCATACAATTAACAGTTTCTGAATCCTCTAACTGCGAACACATATTCACAATTGTTTCAAAAAACTCGTAAACTCCCCAGTTTTTTTGATGAGCAATTCCTTGATCGAATATAAATAAAAACAAATTACCTTCTTTTTCTCCGGATTTATTAATAGTAGAAAGTATTTCTTCGTTATTATCAGATAGAAATTTAATATAATTGTCCAGAAACTCATAATGTGTTTCAGCAAGAAAAGGTTCTTTGGTTAAAAGTTTGAAAAGGTTTTCACAGTTAGATAATAGCTCTGAAGAGCTATTTGATTCTTGTACAGCGGTATTATAAACAGCTAAAGGGATAGTTTCCACTTGGGTTGTTCCCAAAACCATCGTATAATGAATAAATAAATTTAAAATCAACTGTTTACGCGAAGATTTTATTCTGATATTGCCTTGATGTCCTGTATCCAAAGATCAGTTGGAGTTTTCGATACAAGATCTTTCAGATTTTTTTCTTCTTTATTAAAATCCAACTCAAGTTCTTTCATTTTTTCTTCGGTGAAAGATGAAATTTTCATAGATAGCAAATATTCATAATCATTATCAACTGTTGGAAATTTTAAAGTCTGTAACTGTAAAATAATTTGAGATTTTGGTATTCTAAAAACCTTTATGGTATCTTCTATGATTCCTTTTATAAATTTCAGTTTTGCATTAATCTCCAGTAGATTCTTTTCATACAATTCTTTCAAGTGATTGTACCTAATAATGTACAACTTCTTCCTCTGTTTGAAAAAGGAGTAAATAATTTCTTCGGGACCTGACACCGATATAAGTCTATTCTTGTGATCAAACACAGTCATATTGCTAGACTTGATCGTTGTAACTAACCCAAGTTCTTGTTCGACCGAATTATCTTTTATCATTTTATCTATTTGTATGGCAGACATGATAAGTGTGAAATCAATAGTGATTTCTGATGAATTATTTCTGAAATTATCAATTTTTCCAGCCTCGATGTATTTTTCCAAAAGTTCTTTGTAGTTTTCCGTCCACATTCCTATAGGAAGCTCAGATACTCGAATTTCTGTTCTTGTAACTCTCTTCCAAACTCCAAAAGAGTTAAAGTTTCCACCGTGTTCTTTTTGAAAGATAGAACCCTTAAAGTTCTTATACCAAGGAATCATTTTTGGTATATCGTATTCTTCATCGTCTATGAGATTCAAAAGGATGTCTATAATAGTAGACGGGTTGTAACATGGAATGTCCGTACTATATCCAGTACCGATACCAGAAGTTCCGTTTACAAGTAACATAGGTATAACTGGCCAATAATACTCTGGTTCGATATTATACCCGTCCTCATTTAGGTACACAAGTAATGGATCGTCTTCCTTCATAAATATTTTTCGTGTCAAGGGATTTAATTGTGTAGACACATAACGAGGACTAGCAGCGTCTGCTCCACCTTTCAATCTTGTACCGAGCTGACCAGACGGGTTCAAAAGATTTATGTTGTTGGATCCAACAAAATCATGATTCATTGCAATGATTGTCTCATTTAAACTTTTATCACCATGATGATAAGCAGTATGTTCTCCGATATAGCCTCTTATTTGATCAACTTTTATTTCATCTTTGATATTTTTCTTCAAACACCCATATAATACTTTTCTCTGTGATGGTTTCAAACCATCCATTATATTTGGAATCGATCTTATACAATCGGCAATACTAAAGAGAACGAATTCTTCATTAAAGAATTGGTTCAGAGAAACTTTTCTTAGTTTGTTGTCGAGGAATAGTTTCTTTCCGGTAGAATCCTGGATCCATTTCTTTCTATCATCAGGCCTATCTTTATTAAATGCAAGATCGATCGCTTCTATGTCTTCTGAAGTTTCTGCTGTAAAATATACCTGTTTTGAAGTTAAACCATCGAAACATTCTCTAGCCTCCTTTGCACTTGAAGTTCCCAATCCTTTGTAATATTTTACTTTCCATCCATTGTTTGTCTGTTTCCATGTTTCATATTCTGGAATATTGTAGAATATCTTCTGGGATGATCCCTTTGTGCATTTAACAATAGGTGTTTGCAAGCATGTTATAAAATCATCGTCTGTTATCAACAGAGGCCAGAAATGATGAAAGAAATTTATCAATAGACCCTTTATATGAGCACCATCCAAATCTTGATCGGTCAAGAGAAGAATTTTTCCATATCGCATGTCTTTCTTCATATCTTCCAGTGTCTTGTATGTCTTTCCATGTTGAAGACCTAGAATTGCCTTGAGATTGATGATCTCTTCATTTGATGATAATTGTTTCACAGTTGCGTGTCTTACATTCAATAATTTCCCCTTCAGAGGGAAAATACCAAACATATCCCTTCCAATTTTTCCAATTCCAGAAACAGCAAATGTCTTTGCACTATCTCCCTCTGTAAGAATGAGAGTGCATTCAGTTGAACGCTTTCCTCCGGCACAGTTTGCATCGTCCAATTTTGGAACATTCACTTTTAGTCTCTTTTTTCCGTCTGTAGCTGTCAATGCTTTGTTACTTTTTGCCTGAGCGATAGCTAGAATGTTTTTATCAATCCCTAGTTTAATGATATGTTTTATTTCTTCTTCTGTGATATCGCACCTAGAACCAAAATCTTGTACTCTTGATGTTAGTTCTTCTTTAGATTGACTGTTAAAATCTGGATTTTCAATAAGAGCGATCACGAAAATGAGCAGATTATCCTTGACATAATTTGGCTTAATCTCAATGTCTTTGTGTTTGGCTGACAGTTGATCAACAACTTTCTTGATGACAGGGCGAATTACATGCTCAACATGCGTTCCTCCCTTCAAAGTCGCGAGGCCATTCACGAAAGACACTTGAGTAAATTTATCAAATGGATTCAGAAGAAAAGCAACTTTCCACCTGGGGCGTTCAATAATAATTTTCTTGGTTTGTGTGTCTGGAATGTATAGATTTATATAACTGTCAAAACTCTTGATACCACATTTTACTCCATTGAATGTAAAATTCACTGTTTTTTCTGTGCAAGCACATAGATCTAAAGTTCTTTTTTCAAATACACTTATCATTTGTTGGTTGATTTTTTTCATTTCAAATCTTGATAAATCTGGATAAAATGTTATTTTAGTTCCATCTTTTTTCTGAGTAGATTTTATCGATGGAGGATTTATTACTCTGAGATTGTTTTCATATACTTGCTTGTACTCTTTTCCGGAACTCACAGTCTCGACAATAAACTTCAAAGAAAAAGCGGCAACGATCTTGGAACCATATCCATTTTTTCCACCTTTTAGTTTTTTCTCACTCTTGTCATAATTTGTACTGGTTTTGAAATTAGCAAATATTAGCTCTGGAATGTATACACCATACTTAGGGTGTTTTTCAATTGGAATACCAGGTCCATTGTTATAAATGGAAATATATTCTTCGGTGACAATAATGTCGATCTTTGTGGTTTCCTTATTCTCCCTAGACTGGTCACAGCTGTTCGTAGCTATCTCGTCGAAGAGTTTCAGAAAAGCAGGAACATACTCGATATTTTTTTCGGAAATTCCAACTGTTTCCGAAGAAGAAACCTTCTTTTCCGAAGAAGAATCCTTCTTTTCCGAAGAAGAATCCTTCTTTTCCGAAGAAGAATCCTTCTTATCAAGAAGCCAAAGAGAATCGATTGTCTTTTGAATCGATCCTACATACATACCAGGGCATGTCAAGACATGTTCAGCATCTGTCAATTTCTGATACTTCTTGGCTAAATCAGTTGATCCCATTGGTGTTTTTTCCATTTTATTTAATGGATTATTTTTTTATATAGTATAATTATAATGAAATCGAAAACACAACACTTGACACGTTACCGTAGAATGCTTTTTGGAACAAATGGCTCTGATCGTACGATTATGAGCAATATTAGTGATACTTCTAGCTCTAGTAACTCAAACGATACAATTGGTTCTGTTAGTTACCTATATCCAATAAATATAGAAGGTATTTACGACGATACTAAATGTGATATGGTAATCATTAGACACAAGAAAAAAGAAATGATGGAAGATTTTTCTTTCTTTACAAGAGAACTGGGTATTTGTAATGACAAAATGGTGTCGTTTTCGAACTCGATCGCTGATTTAAATCTAATTAATTTGAATGCTACTGCACAACAACGAGTATCAATTCAAAGAGAAAAAAAAGAAATCAGATCGCTTAGAAATGAAATGAGAATAGTTATACAAAAGTTAAAAGATACTCTTGTTCAGCTTAAATGTGATTTGGTTATTATTTCTGAACACGAACAAGCGTGTATTTTGAAAGAGAGACTTCGCGTGCATTCGGAAATAAAAAATGTGACTATGCCGCGATCTAGAACACAATTTGGTAAAAGACACAGTTATAATTTTTACTAGTGTGTAAACTTAAATTTTATGAATTTTTTTTACACTGTTGAAATGATTTTGATTCAAAAGTGTAAAAAAAAGAACTTTTTATATATCGGTTTCTATTCCGCTATCTTCGTCATCTGTATCAATAGCTGTTTCAATTACTTCAGCTGTCACTATGTGTATCTTTTTGTATTTCCAGATATACACAAGTAATCGAAAACAAACCCAATTCTGACATATGAAATATATAAACAAAACTGTGTTGTTTTTACACACTGTATCCCTCCAGTAAATACAAAAATTGGATGTATCATCCGGTGAGCAATTTCCTTCTTCTAGGCATACTTCTTCACGTATAATAAACCTATAGAAAAATTTATTATATTCGTTTACTAGAGTATAAAGTATAACATAAGCTGTAATTATTTTATCAATTTTCCACATTGTACTATATACACGAAAGACTCTTTCTTTATACTGTTTTTTCAAGAAGCTCTTCAGGTATCCCACCTTCTATCGAAAAAGATGTATCATTTTCAACCGTATTTGGAAAAATCCAAGATATTTTCTCCTGTTCGTTTATTTTTGTTCCAAATTCTGGAATAGTTCCAAGTGATTTATTTTCTTTCTTGGAAACGAATAGGATATTTTTTATTATAAATTCGTTATCTTGTAAAACAACATTCGCTCTAACGTCGGTTGATACGTTTCTCTTAACATTGTAAATTGTGAACTTTGCTTTGTACAACAATTTATTTTGAGGAATTTTATCCACTGTATTGTCTCTGTATACTTTTAATTTCGGATACATTATAACAATTTGTTCTTGTAAACCATTCGAAATTGTATCTTTTAAGAAATCCATTACTTTTTCATCATCTGTTAAATATATTTCAACTGGATTCACCATAGTGTTTGCAACTTTAGATTTCAGTTTATCGAAAAGTTTTTCCAGATTATCCAGGTATAAATTATTTTTTGGTATTCTTTCTTCTTTGTTTTGGAAATGCGATTTTTCGCATTCTTCAGGCTCTATTGGTTGTTCTATGTTTTTTACATTTTGTTTTGAAATGTATTTTTTTATGAGCCAGTAAACCATAGCTGTCGTAAGAAGGATAACCATAAGAACAATCAGAATTTGCATCTTTAATACTTCTAATTATTTTATTTTACATTTGTTTTAAATTGACATTTAAAAGATTGTTTTAAATTGACATTTAAAAGATTGTTTTAAATTGACATTTAAAAGATTGTTTTAAATTGACATTTAAAAG
>Ga0208053_1000111_pt1 | contig 18718 bp, 22 predicted proteins | sample LakMenEpi20May10_FD_150719 | JGI IMG/M metagenome (GOLD analysis project Ga0208053, IMG submission 150719) | Freshwater microbial communities from Lake Mendota, WI - 20MAY2010 deep hole epilimnion (SPAdes) | ecosystem: Environmental > Aquatic > Freshwater > Lake > Epilimnion/Euphotic zone ... | reverse complement strand
ATAAGCAATGATATTAATATTAATTCAATATTTTCTATCATTTATATTCTAATATATCATATTATATTATTTGTTTCATTTGCTATATTTGTTTCATTTGCCATATTTGTCTTTTTTCATCACTTATAAAAGATGGAGTAATATTTTTCATTTTTTCGGCTTCTTCGTCATTTAATTTTTGTCGTTCATCTTCGTCGTCAAAGTAATCTTCTAAATATGGTATCTTACCATTATATATATCGTCTGAAATTTTAGTATATATATTAATAAATTCCTTAGAAAATAAATTATTATCATTATCGTAATTATTATCAATATCGTATTTTTGTTTTGATACTATATCTTTTAATTCTTCAAATGTTATAGTTGGAATACTCATTATATAATATTATTAAATATAAAAATATTCGAAAAAAATATAAAAATTGATTGTCGATAATATAATTATTATAACTATATACAACAATGACCGCTAAAACGCTCTCCGTTATTTTTAAGGAAAAATTCAGCAAAATGTCAGATGATATGAATGATATTAAGGAAGTTAATAACTTCTATAAAGAAGCTATTAAGGATGCTATTGAAGAAAAAAAGAGTGTTGGAAAGAAGAAGAAACCTTCGCCGGAAAAAAATGAAAATGGTGAAGAGAAGATTAAGAAACCTCCTACAGAGTATCAGGAATTTGTTAAAAATTATCAACAAGTCATCAAGGAAAAGTTTCCCGACCTTCCCAGTAATCAAAGATTTGGTAAAATTGCCGAAGAATGGAAGATCTTCAAGGAAAATAGAGATAATAACGAATCGCAAGTTAAAAATAAGTCAGTTGCCGTTGTAAATAATTTTATGAAGGTAGAAGAAGTATCTCCTCCAACTTCTGATAATGAAGATGAGCCTAAAGAACAGCCTAAAGAACAGCCTAAAGAGCAGCCTAAAGAACAGCCTAAACTACCTAATGAAGAACCTGACGAGGAAGCCGTAGAAGAACCTGATATGAGTTCAAAGAAAAAGAAGAATACCCTCGTTAAGAAGAAGTAATCTAAATTAGATAATTGCGTATATGTTTTATATGATGTATATTTATATATTTTTTAATTTTATTACATAATACACTATGAAAATGTGTATGCGAATAATAATATAGTCGCATTTTTTTATTTACAGCAATATTTACAACAATATTTACAATGAAATTATACATAAAAATACCTATTTATTATATTATATGATGAAAAATTATTTTAATCTTATTGGTGATGATTTATTGAGCAAAATATTAGATATTGTTGTAGATTTATATATAGAAGATATTGATAATATTATTCATAAACTTTCAAAAGTAAAAAAGTCGGTTAAAGGATTAGATATATATAAAATTGAAGATAATAAAAGATATAATATAAATTTTGGTCTTATAAATTACTCTATTACTAATTATTTATATTCTAAATATCATCTTGATAATGTTATAATTGTATTTAGACAACCGCAGCATATTTTGAACCAAAATATTCCTGAAAATATCCCTATCGTTTTACATAGTAAATTATTACAAAACCCTTTATATTTAGATATATTAAGAGAAATTAATAAATTATACAAGGAAATACCTTACTATTATAATCATATGTTTTTGGAATCTATAAATGAAGTTAATATAAACGAGTGTGATTATTATTTTATTAATCCTAATAATTTTATCAAAGACATTCATTATATATCATATTATTGCTGTTATTAAATACATTATAAATAATCTTCTAATTTTTAGCGATGATATATAATACACGTTTACAATTAAAAATTTATTATAAAAAACCAATAAAACTATAATAATTTCATATTATTAGAAATATATAGACATAATAATGAATATATTTAGTAATAGTGCAAAGAAAGAAAGAGAAAAATATTTGAGAGAAAAACAAAATGATAGAGAGAAACATATATATAATAAACCGATTAATAATTATCAGCAGTTTATCAGGGATAATCAGAAAAAGATTAAGGAAGAGTTTCCTGAGCTTTCGTATACTGAAAGGTTCTCTAAGTTGGCAGCACTGTGGAAGCTTGAGAAAAATTCAAATAAGATATCGCCTAAAGAGAAACATATATATAATAAACCGATTAATAATTATCAGCAGTTTATCAGGGATAATCAGAAAAAGATTAAGGAAGATTTTCCTGAACTTTCAAATACCGAAAGGTTCTCTAAGTTGGCAGCACTGTGGAAGCTTGATAAAAAACTTTATCAAACAAAAATTATTGAAAGCGAAATGAGACCATTTATATTATCAAATGATATTAAATATATTTATGATGATATTAAAGAAAAGTTTTCTAAAATTGATTTTGATTTTTTTGTATCTTTGAACAGCAATAAATGCGAACATTTAAATCTTATTATTAAAGATTTAACTTTTAAACAATATCTAGCCTACAAATTATATAATAAGTTGTGTAAGTCTAAATTATTCCTTTACAAAGAAGATATGATTACTGAACCACAATTTAAAATTGTAGAGAAAATCAATAATGATTATAAAATTGTTCTCAACAATATTAATGTTAAAATATTTATAGATAATTGTAAAACTAAATGGAAACTATTAAAATATATGAACACAGGTTCAAAAGACAGTCCTAAGTCTTCTTCGTTCAAAACATTTCCTAAATCTCCTAAGGTATCGCCTAAGGTATCGCCTAAGGTATCGCCTAAGGTATCGCCTAAGGTATCGCCTAAGGCATCGCCTAAAGTATCGCCTAAGGCATCGCCTAAAAAAGAAAATCTTAGTATAGAAGATTTATTTGCTCAACTAAATAATAGGTAGAATACATTTGTTATATTTTTATATTTTTTGGATAAAAATTGACACCAAATATTATTCCTATTATTACTACCAAAGTCGCTTTTACACAAACCGAATAAGAACAGTTAATACCGAGTAAACAGTTCCTGAAGCTCTTACATATTACAAGACTACTTTAACCGAACTTTATTAGTAATGATTGTCAATGTCAATTGTGTTGCCAAGTTTAACAATGAGTTTATTGATATGAAAATCAATATTGACAAATGTTTCAAGAAGAAAAAGACACTTACTAAGTATAACATCTATATTAAGAACAATTTCCACAGGATTAAGGCGATTTATCCCGAACTTAAAGCACCCGAGATTATAAGGATTATTGCTAAAGAATGGCAAAATGAAAAAAATGTTCCTAGAATGTGTATCTATCTTCTCAATCTCTTGAATGAAGAAGAATTATTCGCAATTCTTGAGCATCCCGAAGAAAAAAAGAAGATTAATAAGATTCTATATGGTTGTATGTAAGATATAGAAGATATGTATTATATATTTTTTATAATTGAATAGAATGTTGCGTATCCGTCGGCTATATTAACATTATTGTTATAGTTTGACATTCTAATATCAAAATGACTCCAATTTTTCCTATATTTTTGAGGTATAAAGTTCATCAAAAACAGACTTGCCATTAATCCATCACTGTTTTTACAATGATATCCAGAATTTTTAACATCGGCGACACGCGAATTAATATATTTTTTATATTCTAACCACGCTGGAATTCTTATATTTTTTTCACTATATATTTCACTATATTCTTCAATTTTATTAGCAATTTTTTCATTTGATGTAAAAAATGTAAAACTACTATGACAATTAATTCTCTCTGACCATCCTGTTAATGTGGCAAAGTCAAAAAGAAAATCTGGTTTATATTTATTACATGCATATGTTAAAGCATCAGCCATAATTAATCTTCCTTCTGCGTCCGTATTAACAATTTCAACTGTCTGACCATTATATGCCTTTATAATATCATTAGGTTTTAGGGATGAATGTGATACTATATTTTCTACAAGAGGACATAAACATATAATGCGATTTTTATATTTTTGCTTAGCCAAAGTATATAAAATACCAATTGATATAGAAGCACCTTCTTTATCCATATACATATTAATCATACTTTTAGGTCTTTTCATAGAATATCCTCCAGTATCTATTGTAACACCTTTTCCAACTAAACATATTGTTTTTTTATTTTTTATAGGAGGATTATAGTCTATTATTAAAAATCGCGGTTTATTTTGCGAAGAACTCCCGACGGCATTAATAAGATTAAGTCCCATTTTCTTCATATGCTTCTCGTTAAATACAGTTATCTTGATATTTTTAATATCTTTAAAAATATTCTTAGAATATTTGACAAAATGATCAGGTGTAGAAATATTGGATGGTTCATTTATTATATTTCGTGTAATATAAGACCCGTTGATTATATTTATAATATTCTTCCTATTTTCCATCTTCATTTGAGGAACATAGAAATATAGTATAGTTCTTTCAATATCAATTCTTTTATATTTATCAAAATAATAATTTCCTTGTAATATTCTATATATAAATGCTTCTATAAATTTACTATCCAATTTTTCTAAATTAAATATTGCTTTTTTTTTAAGATTATTATTATAATTTAATAATGTTTTGATTTTTGAAGAAATCAATATTATATCAAGATGATTTTCTATTTTAATATCACAATTTTTATCTTTAGAAGCAACGACAATAACATTATTTTTATCAATTATATTATCTACGAAATATATTTTCATATTCTACATATTATATTTTTTTTAATATTTTTTATTCTTTATTTCATCTGTAACATCTTTAAGAACAGAATTTTCAAATCTATATATTTTATCAGCCAATTCAAGTGCCGACCTTCTATGTGCTATTATAATCATTGTAATATTTTTATTATCAAAGCAATTCTTAATCGTATTTTGAACTAATTCCTCGCATTCTGGATCTAGTGCGGATGTAGCCTCATCAAATATTAATATATTTGGATTTCTAATTATTGCCCTTGCAATAGATATACGTTGTTTTTGTCCTCCAGATAACGAACTCAATTCAGTTCCTTCTAATAATGTTTGATATTTATTAGGAAGTTTGGAAATGAACTCGTGAGCATTCGCTTTAATAGCGGCATTTATAATATCTTCTTCTCGCGGATTATCAATACCGTACGCAATATTATTGGCTATTGTATCGCTGAATAAAATACTATCTTGCGCTACATATCCTATTTTTTCCTTTAACCATTTATTATCATATATTCCAGAGTCTATATCATCTATATAAATATTACCTCCATTTATTGACAAAATACCTATTAGGCATTTTACTATTGTACTTTTTCCTGAACCCGAATTGCCAATAATCGCAATCTTTTCTCCCTGATTAATTTTAAAATTAAAATTATTAATCAAATTATTTTCTGCTTTTTCATATTTAAAATATACATTAGAGAACTCTATTTTACCCTTTAAAGTATTATCTTGCGGAATATAATACCCTTTGTTTTTTTTATCAGAATCAAGTAATTCTGTTATGCGTTTATAAGGCTCTTTACATTTAATGAACTCGTTATTATATTGTATGATAGCCATAACATTTTCATAAAGACTTTGATTGTGAAGAATAAATGAAACGAGCCCGTCAGTATTATTCAAATATTTCGCAGCCATTATAATACCTATTGTTGTTAATGTAGGCAAATTGCTAATTAATAACAGATTTGCTCCATATAACAGAGTTTGTCTAAATATATATCCAAGTTGTTTATCGCTCATCATATTGTGCTTCTTATTAGAGATATCTTCGGTAGCATACGTTTTCATAATAGATATATGAGAAATGGTTTCGTGAATATAGGTGCTGATGCTTTTATTTAACTCTTCATTCCCTTTCATAACAATTTTATTAGCTTTTTCATATAACTTTGATATAGCCATATTAACAGGTATGAGTAAGCACGCAATTATAGTTAGTTTCCAAGATATTTTATTGAGCATCCATATAGTAGCAATGACATGAACCAAAGAACGCGATATAACATTTACATTTAGAGATATGCTATCAGATACTATTCGCACATCATTATTTATATATTCCAAAAGTTTATTTACAGGAACAGATTCGTAAAATTGCGTTTTTTGGTTAATTAATTTATCATATATAATCTTGCGCAATCGGATATTCATACAGTTTTGCGAATATGTAAAACAAGCACCTCGTAATGAACAAGCAATCATAGCAATAAGATTAGAATAAAAAAGCATCAATAATCGCTCGTGAGAAAAATCTCCTAACATAATTTTACTAATATGTTCATTAGCATATACTCCATAATAAGAACCTGTGCAACCAAATATTAATCCTGCTATACTATATTTTTTATCATCTTCGATTAAAGATATATATCGTTTAATTAATTTCATATTAATGTATAATTAGTATAATATATTATTTATATATATATTTGATATAAGACATAATATTATTTATATATAATAAGGTGTATTGTTTATAATATTTTGCGGAATTTTATGAGATGCGAGTGGTTCTCCATAATCTGTTATAAACATATCATTTAATTCATATTTTTTAAATATTTCATTTATTATAATATTAAAAATTTCTTTTTGTATTTTTTTTGGACTCGATTTGCTATCTTCGGCATCCATAGTTTTATAAATATTATTAAAGATTTCTATAATTTCATATAAATCTTTTTTAATATTGCTATCAGGGGATATTTGATCTATATTTTCAAAATCTTCATTTAAAAATGCTGAAATAATACCTGCATAGTCAGATACTAGATATTTAATATTGTTTTTTTTAATTTTTTTTGACATTCCAAAATCATAAATCATTATATTATATTTACACGCTTTTAAATATAAATTATTACCATTGAAAATATAATGATAGTATCCCTTCTCACTATTATAATGCCATAAAAAATTGCCTCCGTGACAATCATAATGAATATGTGATAATAAATTATGAAATGTAGAGATTGATATTAATGTTTGAAATAATAAATTATATAAAAGTGCTTTATTTGATAATATATCTTTATTATTAATTAATGTATTTAGATTACCATTAGCAATTTCATTTACAGATATTAACTTTTTTGAATTGCTATATTGTTCCTTATCGCATATACAATATTTATATATAATTAAGAAGTGCTTAGATTTTTTTTTTATTATTACATTATTCGTAATATCATTCATTAATTTAACCTCATATAAATTCTCACTGGTTTCTTTCATAACCTTTGTTGCTATAGGAAATGTTCCTAAAGCATTTTTAACAGAAGTTTTATATACTTCTCCGCCAAAATTATTACTACTTATTATTTTCTCTAAAGTTAATATATCTCTTACATTATAAATATTACTTTGAGATGATTGTTTTTCTAAACAATCATTATGTTTAATTTTATTTAATTTTTTTATAATATAATTATAAAAAGCAACACGATTATCGAGTGTATATTTATCTACAATCAATTTGCTTTTTAAAAAAATAGATATTTTAGAGGCTTTTATGGTTTTAAAATTAATACTACTTTTTATATAATCTTCTAAAAATACAGATTTTGATGAAGATTTTTTAGAAGATGAAGATTTTTTAGAAGATGAAGATTTTGTTGGCAATATCCTACGTCTAATATTTGCTTGAATAATTTTTAAATGTTTATCAACCTCCATTTTTAATATAATATACTAACTTACTACTATATGTCAATAATATATAAAAGATAAAATTGGAGAATAATATAATAAATGAATAAATTTATGAAATGTCTATTTTACTACTATAATTATAATGAGCGTGTAGAAAAAAAACATGATAAATGTTGTAATAAAAAAATAAATACTAAGATAACCTATACTATACCACCTTATCAATATAATAGAATGTATGCATATCCTTCCGCATATATTAAATAGTATATTGTAATTATAATAGGTATCTATAAAATCAACAAGATTTATGCTTTACATCTAAGATTATTACTACAATTTTTTTTGCATTTTGAGTACATAACTTTATTTATTTAGGAATTTATGAAAAACTTTTACAATATTTGAAAATAAAAAGTTATGTACTCAAAATTCTTAAAGTAAATATTATGGCATATTAAGAATCTCTCATAATAAGCATCTATTTTTTTTACTAGAATCTATTTCTGCCTTAGATGCTATAAAATTATTATTGCTTATATCAATATCTTCGGGGATATTTTCTTCTAATAATTTTTTATACATAATATCTTCTAATTCTTTATCTAAATAATTATCATTAATACTAAATGTATTCTCTCTACTATTTTTGATATCATTATCAACCATTCCATATTTCATAGGAACAAATTGATTAAACTCGTTATTATTGTTTATATCATATCCTTTATAAGGATGTATCACAATATTATCTTCTGATATCACACCGATTATTTTAATTAATATAATATTAATTGTAATTCCGTTGGTAATAGCAATAGTTTTAATATGTTTACCTTGAAATTTCCCTGCTCTATATAATATTAAATCAATATCAAACATATAATATTCGGGATAATCGCTATGTTGTCTATAATTATTCATTATATCATGTACAATTTGTATATTATTTTTTATATTTTCGCCTGGTAAATTCATGACATCGCTTGTATTTAATTTATCATATATAAAATCATAAATATCTTGATAATATTTAAGTAATATATTTATCTTATTTTCATTTTTTAGCAATTTTGGATTTTGCCATTTACTCCATTTATTACCTTCAACTGCTATTATTAATTCTTCACAACTATTTTTAAAAACCTCCTTTAATTTCTCATTATATGTGTTATTATCATATTCATAATAATATACATTGATAGCCTCTTTTTTAACATTTACATCATAGGGAATACTTGAGTTTATTATATGTCTATTCCAAGGATATGTTCCAGTGTTTTCATACATAATTCTCGTATTAGATGGCATATATTTAAATTTATTCTTATAATGAATATTAGAATCTTTCATACTAAATTTTTCTAAACCATTATTGTGTCCTATATCACTTATTAAATATTTATTAATAACTAAAAAATATATTATAATAATTATAAAAATAGATATAATATTATAAATGAATATAATATTGATATCTTTCATATTTTATATGCTTCTATAATCTAATAAGGAAATTATTGTATTTAAATTATTTAGTTTTCTATCATCTGTGTCATTTTCAAATACATAATCATTATTTATTCCTATACCATTTTTATCTTGGATATCTTTAATATTCGCACAACAATTTAAATCTGTTGTATCTTTACAGTTATAACATAGAGGTCTATTATATTCTTCATCATTATATTTAGTAAAACCTATTCTTTTGACACCTACAGGAAACTCGCAATTTCCATTAATACAACCGCCTCTATTATTTTCATATTTAGTATTTTTTTTATAATACGGACATTCTTCATTAGTTGAACATTTTTTATCCCAGATACTGTAATAATCTTTAGGATTCCCTTCCTTTGTATAATAAGAATCGCATTCAAATTTATTGACTATTTTGTTATTTCCATAACATCCGTAATTACCGCTACTAAGATTATTAGTATTATAAGATTCATCAATACTTTCTAAATAATCCTTTGGCATTTCTAATCTTGTTATAAAATTTTCAATATTTTCTAATATATCATATTTCATAATCGGTAATAGAGATTTTTCATTACTTAAATAAATATCATAAGATTTATTATCATCATCTTTATTAAAGTAGTATCTCACGGTATTAAAATTCTCATTTAGAACAGGATAAAATACATTAAGCCTATAAATATCAATATCTTTAAGACCACTTATAAAATATTTAGAATATTTCAAAGTTTTCATATATTCACTTCCAATAACAACATATGTGAATAAATAATCAAATTGTTTATCTATCATTTTCAAATCATCTATCTTAATTTTACGTAATCGTATTTTAGTAATATCTTGTCTATATGCTTTTATCAATGCTTGAATAAATAGATAATCGCTCATATAAATATAAGCAATTACCTTATTTGAAAAATCCCAAATACATTTTTCTATACCTAATCTAATAGGACTTAGGCATACGAAAATACCATCACTATATTTATTCGCATTACTTAATTCATTATTCAATATATACTTATTTATATAAGGGTCTATTAGTAATTTAAAATCATCGGTATTCACTCCTAAAATATATTTAGGTATTGTATTGGTTCGTTTCATATAATCTATTGTTTTAACCAACGTCGTACTTGTAATAGAATGTGTCTTTTTTATATTAGTTCTATTTGTTCCATCTGTATCTTCCGAATTATCTGCACTCTGTATATCATTAATCATAATATTGATATTTTCTATATTGTCATTAATATAAACAGAATTATCTACATTATTTAAAATAAACCCTTCATATCTGTTAATTATGTTAATATTTAAAAAATATATTAAATATAACAATAATATTGATATTAATAACATAATTGTGAATAATATATATTTCATTTTTTTCTTTCCTTATTAAAATAGTAGATAAAGAATGTTTTCTAGAAAATTAATAACTCTTTCAATATATTTATTAATTGTTATAATGATATTTACTATTCAACCAAGCCTTATGTTTAGTTCAAATGGCGAAATGAAAACATTTGGCTATTATAATAATGACAAAACTACAATAATGCCTGTAATTTTATTATTGCCAATTATTGCTCTAATATTATTTATTATAATATTAATAATTGAATGTATATATACATAAAAAACGTAATATATTGAATAACATATATGAATAATTTGGGAGATATTACAACAATCAAATTATGTGGTAATAAAGAGATATATAATAATATATTATTATGGTTGCGTAATTTCAATTATAAAACAAAAATATCGATAGATAGTTGCATAATAGTTACTGGTAAGACATGTGTAGGCAAAACATATTCAATAAATAAAATATGTAATCATTTAAATTATGAAATTATAAATATTAATAATAATAATTGTTTTAATTCTGAGCAATTATATGATATTATATTTAAAAGTGTTACATCATCATTATTACAGATATTAACAGATAATATAAGGAATAAGGTAATTATAATTGATAATTTTGATTGTATATATATAACAGATAAGACAATTAACGCTACTCTTTTAAAAATATTAACAGATGGTAAAATAAAGAATATTCCTATAATATGTATATCTAATAATGATATAATTAAAAAAATAGGAGATATTAAAAAAAATTGTAAAATTTATGATATTATCGTTCCTACAAAAGAAGAAGTAATAGAATATATAGGTTATAATTATGTTCATTCTAAGAAAAAACTTGAAAATTTTTATAATATATCGAATGGAAATATAGGAAAAATATTTAATGATATTAACAGAAATAACGAAGAGGTATTATACAAAGATAATATAGATAATGATTGTGATATCAATATATTATACTTGAATAATTTTGATAGAAATAAGGTTATTCGCATAATTAACAAAGATCCTTGGATGATACCTCTAAAATTTCATGAAAATATTATAATAGAATTAAATAATCGCAAAATATCACAAAAAAATAAAATAGAATATTATAAAAATTTTATTGAAATTATGTGTTTATATGATTATTATATGTTCAAAAATAATAATGAAGCGTGTATAACTATTTTTGCATCTTGTGTATATTATTTATCGTTATTTAAATATAAAAAAGGTGTCGTGTCTAATATTGGAAAATTTACTAAAATGTTAAGTTATTTATCTTTACAGAAAAAAAATATTAAACAAACATATAAATCTAATATATTTCCTTTATATCAAATTTCAAATTATCATATAAATTTATGCAATAGAAAATTTATTTCCTTTAAATAGATAATCAAATAAATATGAATAATGAAGTAATGGCAGAAGCTAATAAAGGTATTGTTGACAATGTCAAAGATAGCGTAACTGATTTTATTAGCAGTTCTAAAGATAGCATAGTAAATAACGGAGTTGTTAATAAAGGTAGTGAGGCTATAAATGAGAGTACTAAAATAGTTTCTACTGCCGTTAGCAATATATCAATTGAAAATACTAAAGATGCTATAATGAATGCTATGAGCGATAGTTCTAGTACTCTTTATTTTCTAATAGTTCTTCTTATTATAGCTGCTTTTGTATGCTATATAGTATATTATATCATCGTCGATACTGTTATTAAACAACAGAGAATATTGATTCCTGGAACAGAAATGCCTATAATATGTTCTCAACATAGCGAATACCCTTTTAAACAAGAATTAGAAAGTGGTAATGGTAATAAACGCACATATTGTTTCTGGATATATATTTTTGATATAAATGCTGCTGATGGACAATATAGACATGTTGCTAGCATATCTGAAAATAAAGGTAAAACAGCTATTAAAAGTTTTAAAGATTCAACTATATATATTAGATTAAATAGTAATAAAAATAGTTTAGAAGTAAGATTTCCTACAGTAGATGATGATAAAACTACTTTCGAGGCTGATTCTGGCAAAATGCCTATAAACGAATTCCTAGTAAATACTAAAGGAACAGAAAATAAAAATTTAGTTACAGGTGTAGAAATAGAATATATACCTATACAACGATGGGTTCATGTAGGTATTGTAATAAATGATATAGGAGGAGGAACATTTAATATTTTTGTAGATGGTAATTATACTAAAACCGAAAATAATCAAACGGTATCTTCTAAGGATAATTCATCAAATAATCGTTCTCATTATGGAACAAATTCAGTAATAAATGTTGCTAAATTAAATTTGAATAATAAAGGCTTTCTTCATGTCGGAGGAGAAGAACCTAATTATGGATTTTCGGGTTTAATAAGTAAATTTACTATATTTAACTATGATATGAATAGAAATGATATATATAAAGAATATAGCTCTGGGCCAATGAAAGGTGTATTAGCATCAATGGGATTAACTGCTTATGGAATAAGAAATCCTATATATAAAATAAAAAGTTCTGATACTCTTGAATAAAATTTATTAATATAAACAAAATATATTATTTTTTATTTCCATATTTTAAATAGATAGATAGATAAATATAATATGGAGTATAACCCTGTAACTCAAGTTATTATATCGCTGATAATATTATTATTAATGGGATATGTAGCATATAATATATATCTAATTGAATTACATCATATGTTTAAAGGACAGAATGATATTAAAAAAGAGATAGATATATTTACTGGTATTAAAGATTTTGGCAAGAATAAGGATGATATGTACAATACCAAAAATAAGGCACATGAAACTTATAGAGATATATCTCCCTCAATGAATCAAGAAGGAGGAGCAGAATATAGTTATAATTTTTGGTTATATGTAGATCAATCAAGAATTCAAAATCTTGAAAATGATAATAAAAAAGATATATTATTATTTTTAAAAGGAGAGAAAATATTTTATTATAATAATGAATATAATTATAATTGTTCATTTCAAACACAGACAGGTAAAAAAAATCCTGTATTAATTACAAAAAATCCTTTAGTAAGATTAAGTCATGATGGTAAAAACTTGGCCGTAGATTATAATAATATATTATCACCTGAATCATATCAAAATAATTCTAAATATAGAAGATGTGAAGATGTATCAAATAACAATACTTGGTGGGAAAGAAATAGAAATATGATAGGCATATATGATATTGAATTTAGTAATAAATGGTTTATGGTTTCAATAGTTATGAAGGAAGTTGCTGATAATAATAATATATTAACTAAAAATCGTGCTATATGTAGAATATATATTAATGGTCTACTTGTATTTGAAAACAAATTAGAAACAATATATGGAAGTAATCAAGATATATATTCAGCAACATTTAAAAATAATAATTCCCCGTTATATGTAAACCCTGTTTTTATAGTTAAAGAATCTGATCCTCCTAAAGCCAATGATATGAGAAAAAAGGATCTACCTTATTTTGATTTTAATGCGGGTAAAATTAAAATAAAAAATGGTGATAGCTACGAATCTTCTGTTGAACTTTCGGGTATTGTTAAATTAGGAGACTTAAAATATTATAATTATGCTATAGATGCTGATGCAATTAATCAATTATTTAAGAAAGGTCTTGAAAATAAAAAAGCCGAAGATGAAAAAGAGAAAAAGTATTCTAATTTTAATATGTTATCAGCATATGAATTGGAGAAAAATCAAATAAAGGAATTATAATATATATAATTATTAAACTATGCCTCCTAAAATATCGTTGGCTGAATTATATACATTAAAAGATAAAAAAGAACTATCTAAATACATTACATTTGATAATATTATAAATATATGTCATAAGAAAATTAAGAATACGGCTGCTATAGGTGGTATGAATATATTTTATGAAATTCCATTTTATATTTATGGAAAACCCTTATATAAAATTGAAGATTGTGTAAAATATATTGTAGAATCTTTAAGAAATAATGGTTTTTTTGTTCAAATACTTCCTGAACCAAATGTTAATATGATATATGTTTCGTGGAATCCTGGTGAAATTAACAAAAAAAAATTATTAAAGTAATATTTTTTATTATGTAATATTAAATGAATATTATATTATATTTATCTGTAATAATTCCTATAATTTTATTACTGATTATTAATTTTTATATGAGATATAATGATATAATATTAGATGATGACTATTCTTCTGATATTCCAAGAGAGTCTAGAGAATACATTATATTAGGTATATGGGCAATTTTGATAGGCTTTCTGGGATATTCTTATTATTTAATGCGAAATAATATATCTTCTTTCGCAATTATAATAATCATAATATATACATTAATATATCCTTTCATAACTCTCGGAAAGAATCGTATCCAAATTGAATATCTAAATATAATTTACATTCTAATCACCTATATAATATTCTTACTTGTTCTCGGAGAAAACTCTAATGCCTCACTATATATATTACCATTATTGCTATGGATTATCTATATATTTATCGCTTCCAATATCTTAGAATAATTATGATATACTAAGGCAGTACAGAAAATCACATAAATACGGTATTTATGAAAATAATAAGATAATACCTATTATTACAACTATGATAACTTAAAAGAAACTTAATTTTATTAGAAATTGTCAAGAATATTTTGAGTACATCTTTCTGTTTTTTCAAAAGTTTCAAAAGTTTTTTAGAAATTACAAAATAAATCAAAAGATGTACTCAATATGTAAATTGTAAAAAATATAATATTTAAGTTTCTAATGTATCCGCTATGATAATTATAGATAAGTAATAAATTGATATAAATATATTTTAATATATATAGTAAAAGGATGCAAATATTTGTGAAAACTCTGACAGGTAAAACTATTACTTTGGAGGTAGAATCTTCTGATACAATTGATATGATTAAGAGTAAAATTCAAGATAAAGAAGGTATTCCTCCAGATCAACAGCGATTAATTTTTGCGGGCAAACAATTGGAAGATGGGAGAACACTTTCCGATTATAATATTCAAAAAGAATCAACATTGCATTTGGTTTTGCGTCTTCGCGGTGGCAAAAAATGTTCCGATTTACTATGAAATAAATAAAAATTGATTGCTATATGTAGTAATAAATATACACCAACAAAATACAATGAACGCTTATTTCGATATCAACTATCAGGAAACCGATACCATCAACCTTGAAAAGTATGATGTAAAGGTAGGAGGCAATAGCAACAAGATGAAGAATTGGAAAAACTCGGGTAAGTATAATCTGTCTCGCAATGATATTGAAACTCTTGTGAATGACAAGAATCTTGTTAATCGCAAGAGAGACTCGCGTTACGCTTTTAAGAATCGCCGTACTGTCAATAAGGACTGGAAGGATTTCAATAATAATCAAATGTAAGTGCTTAAGGCTTTGTAAACTCTGTAAAAGGTAAACTGTAAAAGGATAGTGAAAAGATATTAAAGAAAATGACATATAAGAGATATATGTTGTTTTTTCTTTTTATAAAGCATTTTTAATTTTATCAAAAAATACCTTGTATTCATTATAATTATCTTTGAACAAAATTATATACTCACCTATATACTCTTTAAATCCAGGTATAATTTTTAAGGGCATACTTTTTCCAAATAATTTCTTATTTTTAATAAGATATGTTATGTTTTCAAATATATATCGTTGAATATATGCTGGTTCTACATGTGTATTAAAACTCAAAGGAATACTAAAAGTTAATAGGTGAATTAATATTGGTCTTTTTTCAAAATTTAATTTATAGTTAAATGTATAACTTATACTTTTATCATCGTAAAAATTATTGCGAGTTTCTACTATTATATCACTTCTACCATTGTCTATTTTAGGTTTCTCTATATTAGGATATAATATTTTAATAGATCTCAATATATATTCTTTATCATCGTCCGTAAAATTCTCTCTTGTATAAGGATTTTTGAAAGGTTTACTATCTTTAACCGCTTTATTCCAAGCCTGATATAATGTTCGTATATAAAATGCTACACTATATGTATTGACACCTTCTTTATGTTTAATAGATATAACATTTCTAAGTTTTTTTAAGGGCATATCTTCCCATTTTTCAGCAAGATATGGATCAGTCTCATTAATATTATTTTTGGTAATTTCAGCGACTAAGTCTGCTTTTGTTTTTCTGTATCTTGCTATATTTTCCTTAGATTGAAAATGACTATGACCGCTTGAAGAACTTCTCGGAGTACCAGACCAACTTATAGATTTACTAATATACTGAGAATTATAATTACTATTATCATCAAATAATATATTAATTATTCTTTTTGTAATTAGTGAATCTAATAAATCTAAATGATTTTCTATAGTTTTGATATTATCGTAACTATATATCCTCACTACTTCAACTTCTTCTTTTATAATGAAAATAATAAATTGTAATGCTATATATTTTTCTATATTATCATTTAAATTTTTACTAACCTCTCTTTTATTTTTATTTGAAGAAGAATAGAATAAAATATTACGCATTTCATCTAAGACCATATTATTTAATCCCCGTCCTCTAATATCATTTATACCAACATAATATGTTTCTTTCCACATTTTTGCTAATACCCTTTTAGTTTTTTTAATTGCACTTTGTGTATCGGATGCGGTAGAAGGTTGAGATGCTATATCTGATATTCTTAATGGGTCATACATATAATTTTCAACCCATCCGTGCTGTTGTTTCAATATATTTTGAGTATTTTGATTATGATTATTATATATACTATTAATTATATCATTAATTTCAACCAATATTTTATTATAAGATTTTACATAAATATTATGCGAATTATTAGTATTATAAAGGTATTCGCTCAGTTTTACTAAGCCTATATCATATGATATGGGTTTTGTAAATAATGATGCTATTAATTGTTTATTTTTTTTAAGAGTATGAAAAGGTATGTATATTATATCCTTGACCTTTTCATAAGAATCTAATATAATTTGATTATCTCCCGAATCAGAAGATTTAGATTTTGATTTTGATTTTGATTTTGATTTTGGCGATTTACTATCTCTTATACCAAGTTTTTGTTTGCATTTATCATATATATATTTAATTCTATCATCGTCATTAAGAGGTTTATTCGTTTTTGGATTAGTTATTTTAGATATAACTCCTTTTGTAAAATCCTTATAATTTTTAACAAATGTATCGCATTCTTTAGCAGTTAAATTGTTATTTTTGTCTTTCTTAAATATAGTCGTTTTAGCATCAAAAGACATATTCTAATATATAATTATATAATATATATATAATATCATCAAATAATATATTCTATTATAATAGAATAAATGAGTAAAAGCAAAGGCAAAAGATTTATATTACCTAAACCCAGTAATAACGAAAACCTAAATACCGATTTTTCTTCACGATTAGAATATTATGACGATGAAAAGAGAGGTATATTAAACATAGTAAGAATAAAGCCAAGACCTGTTCGCAAATCAGCGTATAAAACCATGCCTAAATCAGCGCCTAAATCAGCGTATAAAACCATGCCTAAATCAGCGCCTAAATCAGCGCCTAAATCAGCGCCTAAATTCAAGAGAGTTATGTCGAGAACTTAATAATTTTTTTTGCTTTTATTACATTATTATATATATAATGATAGCGTGCAAATATTTAATATTATTATAAAAATAGAATGACATCTGTTTCAAAAAAAGAGGAAGAAATTAACAAATTATTAGATTCTTTATATCGAGTAAATAATGGGGATAAAATTATTTCTTGGTTAGATATGCTAAAAACTTATAACAGTACTGATGGAAAGATTCCGGGACTGTTAAATAGTTCAAAAATACAGATTAATACAGCAAAAAAAGACGGTGTCTATAATTTAATTTTACTATGGATAAAAAAAAATATGGATAAGTTCGCCAATTACGATTTTACAGGCATTCCCAATAAGGATTTTTTGTTTTTAGATAAGCAGCCAAGAGCACCAAGAGCACCAAGAGCACCTAAACAGACAAAATTGAAAACAATTGAGGATATTGAAAAATGGTGTAGCAATCCCGAAATACATCCTTTTAATGGGAATCATATGACTCCGAATAGCAATGAATATCAAAAAATATATCAAGAAGCTTATAAAATATTAAAAAAGAACAAAATAAATATTGCCGATTTCCCAAATAAATTGCCAAAAAATCATCTATTATTCGGTGATATGGATTTGCTTTATTATATGA
>Ga0208053_1000109_pt1 | contig 18735 bp, 16 predicted proteins | sample LakMenEpi20May10_FD_150719 | JGI IMG/M metagenome (GOLD analysis project Ga0208053, IMG submission 150719) | Freshwater microbial communities from Lake Mendota, WI - 20MAY2010 deep hole epilimnion (SPAdes) | ecosystem: Environmental > Aquatic > Freshwater > Lake > Epilimnion/Euphotic zone ... | reverse complement strand
TGTAACACCAAAAAGGCCTGTAACACCAAAAATGCAAAATGTAAATAATAATATTGAAACTGTTATTGCTAATGAAACTGAACCTATAATAAATAATTATCCTGTTAAAGATGAAGAAATATTCAAAACAAAAACAAAAACAAGATCAAGATCAAGATCAAGAACAAGATCAATATCAAGAACAAGATCAAGATCAAGATCAAGATCAAGATCTACAACTAAAATGACTACAAAGAAGACTTCTTTACCTAAAGCAGTAAGTAAAAGGCGGTCGTATTCTCCTTCAATAAATAATAAATTGTTAGTTCGCTCATTAAAAACACTTCCACAAATGTCTATTAAATTATGTGATAGCCTATTACATATAAATATAAACAATACTTGTCTTTCTTATAACGACACAAGGGTTCAGTCTGCATTATTACATAATCTAAAGGCATCTAAACATTTAGATGTTACAAGATTTATACCACCAGTGCAATTTTTATCTAATTGTTGGTTCAATACAATGTTTGTTACATTTTTCTTTAGTGATAAAGGTAGGAAGTTTTTCAGATTTTTCAGAGAATTAATGATTACGGGTAAAAAGATTGACTCCACTTTAATACCTGAAAAAATCGCCAAAATATTTTTCATATTAAATTTATTTATTGAGGCGTCGTATAATCAAACTTCAAAATCTAATATACTATTTGATAAAATAAACTCTTTAACAAATAAATTAAATACAAATTACTTTGTTTATCACATATATGCAATTATAAATAAACCTGCTAATTCTATAAATCCTGACTTATTAATAAGTAACAGTAATCAAATATATGATATACCAAATATTGAAGACCCAGGAAATCCTCTTACGTATTATGAAACGATTTTAAAATATTTGAAATATAATACACTTAAATTATTTAAACATTCATTAACTAAAATAGTTGCTATTGATGAGGTTCTTCAAAGTAAATTTTTAGCAACTATGACTAACGTTATACCAGACACTAACGTTATACCAGACATTATTATATTAGAAGATTTTAAAAGCGGATCTAGTTTTAATAATACTATTACTTTAACAACTGCGCAGTCTATTAGTTATACATATGTATTAGATGCACTAATTATAACAAATAAAGACCATTTTGATCCCGAAGCAAATAGCCATTTTGTTAGCGTATTAACCGTCAATGGTCTAGAATATAAATTTGATGGCAGCAGTTTATCAAAATTGTCGCGTTTTGATTGGAAAAAAATGATAAATGTTGATAAAGATTGGGAGTTTGAAGAAGACCCTAAATATGAACCAGAGTTGTATAACTTTACAAAAGGCTACAAAATTATGTTTTATTATAGAAGCTAATTAGTTTTTACGAGTTTCTTTATATATTTAGAATAATTTTTATATATTTAGAATAATTTTTATATATTTAGAATAATTTTTATATATTTAGAATAATTTTTATATATTTATATATATATATATATATAAAATGAGCGGTTTAAGCAACCAGCCGCCCAATTGGGGGGCTAAGTCGACACCACTAACCCCGGCACAATTACAACAATTAAACAAAGAAATGGAGGAACATCAAAGAATGGTTGCGCTAGAGTATAAAATGAAAAACTTGTCTGTAAAACGTGGTGGCCGTGGTAAAAAACCAAAACGCTTTAGAAAATCAAGACGTGTTAGTAATAGAAGACGTAGAAACAAATCTATTCGAAGACGTAAAAATTAAATATATAACATAATATAGTATATTTTTATTGTTTATAAAAATATACTATAGAAATAATATTATTTTATAAAAAATATACTATAGAAATAATATTATTTTATAAAAAATATACTTTAGAAATAATATTATTTTATTTATATTATATATAAAATGTATGAGGAACCTAGAGATCGCTTGAATGAAAGTGCAGCAAGAAGAGAAGAAGAAAGACAAAGACAAACGAGCCAGCTAAGACAAAGGATAGAAGTCTCACAACAGCCAGTCAGAAAACTGTTTGGTAACAAATATATAACATTTGAGGAATTCAAAGCTGAACCCACTACAGGTGGTCGTACCTGGGAAACAATGGAGCTTCATCCAGACGACAGCCATCGCTATTATAGTGGTATAGCAGCCTCTTTACCCGGCGCCCCGCATGCTATAGGTATGTCAAACGCAGGTGGGCGCAAATTAAAACATAGAAGAAAATCAAGACGTCGCAATAAATCAAGACGTCGCAATAAATCAAGACGTCATAGAAAATAAATATTTTATAGCAAACATTTGCTTATATATTCAATATTATTATTTTAAACTCATTTAAAGATTAAAATACTATTATTTACATACACTAATAATAATGTCATCGTGTGCTATTGTAGAAGATTATCTTAAAATGCATAATGGAAAAAATCTCTCGTTAAGAACGCTACATAGAGATTTAAAAATCAGTCGAGCTAAGATTATACGTCTTATTAGTAGTTCTAAACATATTGTAGCTGTAAAACCGTTGGACGTTGGTTCGCGAGCCTATTTTTTACACGTATATACTTATAAAGCCTGATTAACATAATTCATTAAATAAGTCCAATTTTTCAATAGATTTTTCCAAATTGGACTTATTTAAGTTATTAAATAAATAGTCTGTATTTGGAGTTTCCTCATTTTTTTTTATATCTTTATAAATCGAGTTTATTTTTGAAACTATTACTTGGACTGCTTCTTGGTTTTCAATAATATTTATTGAATAATTCAATTCTTCAATTAATAAAGTAAATGCGAAATATATTATATATTTTCGTTTTTTTTTAACGCTATTATTGTATTTAATTATAAATAAATCGAAGAGATTTTTTATTATTTTATGTTTTAATATGCTTGTGCTACTACTAGCGCTAATGCTACTAGCATTGCTAGCACTAGTGCTAATATTATATTTTTTATCTGTTATTGATGGATCACTATAATAAAATAGTATATCCCATACAATCCATATTAGGTCGTGTGTATGCCCGTGAGGTGCAAATGTTCTATTTTCGCAAACGCATTTTCTCTTCTTTTTAGCACATATATTTTCATATTCTATTAGCCACTCATACCAATAACAAACTTGAATAATATTTTTACTTATTAAATTATAAACCATTTCATTTATTGGTATAATTAGTTCTTTTGGGTCGTCGTGTTTTAAAACAACTTCTGTATAAGTTACATTTGGGGCTTTGAATTTTTCACTCATAGTAGATAGCTCAAATGAATTATTTTTGTCTAAATTTACATCGCATATAACGTTCTTTTTATGTGAATAACATAGCACGCATATTAGCTCACAAAATAATTTGCGGATTTTATCATTGTTCCTCATTTTTATAATATTGTCGCTATAACCATTGTTTAAAATGGCTACAAAATTGTTATAACGCATATTTAAATATAATGTTAATTTTGGATTACCATTATGTATATATTTGTAAGAATAATATAAAATAACATCCCATAAGTCCAAAAAATGCCCTGCACATATGAATTCTGCACTCCAATAACACGCGCTTTCGATTTTTTCATCATATAAATTTTTGATTAGCTCAAGTCGAGCTTTTGATTTTTGAAACTTTGAAAAAGTTATGTTCTTAAATGATTGTCTTCCATCATTTATATAAGATGATTCCATAACTAGCAATATTATTTAATACTTATGAAATACATAAAAAATTTTAATATAATACATAATTTATGTATTAATGGTTAATAATATAATATTAATAATATAATATTAACAATTAATAATAATGAAGTTTATTGTTAAAGCCTATAAAGATTTTGCTAAGTTGCCATTATTGCACAAATTATTTATAATACTTTTAATAATCATAGCTGTTCATTTAGTAAATTATAAACAAGCTACTTATGAAAACTATGATGATATGACATCAGGAAAAAGATTTGAAAGCAAAATAGATAGCGAAGTTTTTGATTTGTTTTATTCTAAATATTATGATGACATTCACGAAAATAAAGATCGGGATGTTGCTCAATTAAAAATAATTCTAAATTATGCTAAAAATAAAAAGTTTGTCAAATTTTTAGATGTAGGATGTGGAACAGGCTATCACGTAAGTTTATTAGATAAAATGAAATATGATGTTGTTGGTATTGATAAATCTAAAACAATGATAGCTGCCGCAAAATCCAAATATCATGATTGTAATTTTAATGTTGGAGATATACTCAATAATAATTTATATGACTATAGTTCATTTACACATATAATATGTCTAAATAAAACCATTTATTATATTAAAGACAAAGACACCTTTTTCGATAATTGTTCGCTATTATTAACAAGTGACGGGCTATTAATAATACATCTTGTAGATAGAGACAAGTTTAAACCATTTATTATTTATAAAAATGACAAAACAGTCCTATATAATCCAGAAAAGTATAATAATGCTATTACAAGAAATTTAATAAAAATAAATTCGAGTTTAGAATATGTATGTGAATATGAAAAAAATGAGGACTATGAAACTAGCGAAACTAGTGAACTAGCAAAACTTGACTTAAACAACCCATATTCGTATTATAAAGAAACCTTCCAAAATGTTGAAACAAATAATGTTCGTAAAAATGTTATAAACTTATATATGCCTACTATTGATGAAATAGTAGCTATTGCTAAAGTAAAAGGATTTATTGTAAAAGATAAGCAATCACTAGATTCCATTGATCACAACAATGAGTTTTTATTTATTCTTAAAAAAGTTTCATAATATTTTGCTTATCTTACTTATCTGCGATATTTACTTGCTCGTGCAAAGGAATCCAGTACAAATAATATAAATAATCCCAAAAATAAATATAAAATTAGTTCTTCAGTAATATGGTTTGTTTTCTCATTGTGTTGCTCTTCTAATAAATGTATTATATAGTCTAATTTTTTCAATAGTTTATTATTATTATTGTCAAAAATCACAGGACTTTCACTTTGACTACTAACATTATAACTTTCGTTATAGCTCGCTAAGCTATTTTTTGCTGAGTTTAAACTTCCTAATACATTGGAATTTTCTAAGTTATATAATGCATTAGCATTATTATTTGCATTGCTTAAAAAAGTATTTTGCGGTATATTGTTGCCTGTTTCTCTCATTTTTTGTATTTTGGCTAATTCACTATTTAAACTATCAGTCATTGAAGTGCTAATAGTTTCATCTATTAAATTGGATTGATAATTTGTACTATTATATGAATCATCTTCTTCACTATTATTGTGAATTTGCGACATTAAATTTCCTAAACTTGTTATTTTATTTTTAGTAGCATCATTATTCTTTGTGCTTGCAACATCAAACTCCACGTTTTTCTTTTTTAAAGTTTTATTTAAACCAGATGATGGTTTCTTTGTTAATTTTGTATCTATTAAATTATTATTTTCAGAATCTAGTAGAGCAGGGCTTAATTGAAACATATTATACTATTATAAAAAAATAAGATTATATTATTTGTAAAAACTACTAAATAAAGTTGTTTAATAAAATATTATAATGTATATAATATGAAAAATTATAATGATTTTAATGATTTTAATGATTTTAATCTGAGATTTTTTAATACACATACTATCAAATTATACAATAATAAAAATGGAATTATATTATTTTGTCTAATATTCTTATTTTGGGCATATTTTTATGGAAAAGATTGTCCGTGTTCAACTAATACAACTTGTATTAGGAATGAATTCTACGGAGTTCAATTAAATCATTTTATATTATTTATAATACTTGGATTATTATTTCCTTCTTATTTTTTTACTTTTCAATGTTTAGGTATTTTATGGGAGTTTGCTGAACATATATTAGATATAAATCCTAATATTGTAAAAAAATATATAGGAGGATGTTTAAAATATCCACCACGCGGATATAATGAAAAAAACAACCCTCATTATAATTATACTGTTTATCGTGGAATTAAAAAACCTCTAAATTTTATTGACAAACTATTTAATGTAAAAAATTCAACAATACACGGGTGGCATGGTTCAATTGCTGAATTAATTCCTAATTTTTTTGGATTTTTACTTGGACAAAGTATAAATAAAAAATTAATACATAATTAATACATAATTAATACATAATTAATACATAATTAATACATAATAACTAATTGGCTTTATAGAATTTAATACATAATAGTATTATTATAAAAATAATATGCTATATTATAAAATATTTTATAAAATAATATATAATATATAATATATAATATATAATATTTTATAAAAATAATATAATACTATTATAATATACTATTATGGGTAAAAAATATAAAAAAATTAGTGGGTTTTTTGAAAAATATAGTATAATTAAGATTTTAAAAAATGTAAGCACAAGCAAAATATTGTTAGGTATATTTATGATTTTTATGAATATTGGTTCAAGATATATTGAGCTAAAATTAACAAATGGACAAGAAATGATATTAAAAAATATAGCCCGTGAAGTCCTAATTTTTACAATTTCTTTTATTGCCACAAAAGACTTATTAACCTCTTTTGCTATAACAGCCGTTTTCATAATTTTAGCAAATTTTGTATTTAATGAAAAATCAAAATATAGCATATTACCCGATAAATATAAAAAATTAGCCTCAATGATTGATACAAATAAGGATAAAGTAATTTCAGATGATGAAATTAACAAAGCATATGAAATATTAAATAAAGCTCGCGGTCAAATCGATAATTACAAAAAATTAGAAAAAATAGAAGCTTTTAACAATATTAGTAAGTAATAACAGTAAATAATTATTAATTAATTTAAGTAATTTAATTAATAAATATTTATATGTATATTAACTATACATATAAATATGTCAGGTATATCAAGAAAAGTATATAAAATAAACATTAAATTAACAAATAATGATGAAAATGATGAAAAAGAATTTGTTATTGACAATATAAGCCAAATATTATTGCAAAATTTTGCTGAGTTATCTAATAATGCATTACCACATGGTTTAACTGAAAATAATCATATTTATATGTTGAAAGACAATTATTATATTGATAATGAAATATTAAAAAGTATAAGAGGGTCTAAAGGAGAAAAAACTAAATATGAGTTTAAAAATTTTAGCGCTACAGGTGCAGCACAAATTGGTAATGAGTTTTATAAACCTATTTTACGTTATTATGATAATACTATTAAAATTGAAGTATTAACACAAATTTTAAAATTTGCACTAGAGGCTATAGACTATAGCAAAAAATTTGCAGATAAGCCTAGCGACGAAGAACAACGAGAAAAAGAAGATAAAAAAAGTTTATTAAAGATAAAACAAACTGAGTTAACTACATTACCAAAATATCAACCACCAACTAGAGATGAAACTATAAATGAAAACATAAATGAATTATTTGATGACATACTAAAAATATTAGTTGAAAAAAATGTAATGTCTTATTTAAAAACAATATATGAAAATACTAATGATAAGAGTGAAACTATGCTTAAGTTTCGAAATAATTTAACTAATATTATGTTAAAAATTAATTCAGGTCCAGAAACAAATATTAATCTTAATAAACTTGAAACATATCGCTATTTTTTGGACGACAAAAATATTGATGCAATTTTTGAAACTATACAAAATAATATAGCACTAGCATCAAAGAGTAGCCAACAAGGAAGTTATGGTTATAATATTCGTCCTAACTTGCTCAATACTCCAGAAATGTTCAAGCAAATAATAAAAGAAAATATTAAATATGTGTATCCAGATAAAACAAATATTGAAACATTAGCTGAAAGCGAAGAGCAGGATATATTATTATTTAACAACATTTTATATATTCTTAAAAAAATTTATTTATTGGATACTACAATTATTAGTGTTAACATTGATGATAAAAATAAAGATACAACAAAGAAATTCTTTATTAAAAATCTTACATTAGAAGAAAGTAACCCCTTTAAGATAGATAAAATTAAAAATGAAAACGTTAAATTTTATAATGCGTTCATAAACTTTAAATGCGATATAAAATATATTAATGAAAATCCATTATTAAAGATCAATTATATAATAGATGACACAGAAATTTTAGACAAAACTAATCATTTAAAAGTCATCGAATTTGAACCAAAGAATTTCAATAAGAACCAAGACTTTAATAAATATAGTTCAACATATATTTATGATACATTTGATTATAAGCCCAATGAAAGTAAAATAAATAAAATTTTAAATACAATAAAAATGCAAAAAATTATAAAGACTAAAGAAGAGCTATTTTATAACGATATAGCATTAAATGAATTTAATGATTTATTAAATATAAAGTTTAAGGCAGACACTGTTCCAACTAAAGATGAAGAAATAAAAAAAACAAAAATTGGTCCAAATATAGTATATTTTTTGAAAAATATACTAAAGTTGTATAATGGTAAAGAAATTACACATTCTAATAGCAGTTACTTTGTTTATGATACATTAATTACTAATGATATTAGTAGTAATATTAATAGTAATCCTACTAATTCAGTATTAAATTTTTATAGTATTTCTGAAAATAAAACTATTAAATATAATAATTTTAAAGGTGAAAGAATTCTAAAGAATTTTTCTAAAAGATTGGATGCATTACAATTACAAACTACAACACCTTACACCGATAAATTTGATGTTTATAAAGTTGAGTCAAGAGACAATAGAATTACAAGAAATAGTTATTATATTTTTATATTGTTTATATGTTACAAAGCAGACGAAAAAGGTAATAAACCAAGTTTGCAAAAGCGTTTAATTGGTGAAGTTTGTTTAAATAGAGCTAAAATATTAGATAAAGCTTTTTATAACCCAATTTATAGTAAATTCAATATTTCTGAAACGTATTTATATAATAAACTTATAAACTTACAAAAACCAAAACAAGCAAAAACTGCTAAAAATAAAGACATTCCTCCAAATCCAACTTTAGATGCACGGCCTAATTTAGATGCACGGCCTAATTTAGATGCAAAACCACCTTTACAAGAAAAAATAAGTGGTGGAAACAAAAATCATACACGAAAAAAAATTAGGCGAAATTAGGAGGAATTAGGAATTTTTCTTTTTTTAATATTTTTTTCTCTTTTTTCTTTTTTATATTCTTTTTATATATATATTTATATAATGGCTAAACGTGGATTTGTAAAATCTATTCAAAAAGCTGGTTCTATGAAAAAACTGTCTGCTACATTTATAAGTTTAGCGTTCTTATTTGTAATAAGTATAGTACTACACTTTGTATTTAACAAACAATTTAGAGAAGGCAACGCAAATATGAAGGACGCGCCACCTGTTACACCAAATAAGAAGAACGTAAAAGATGAAGAAGATGAAGCAAATGATTAAGGAAACAAAATTATAAAATTATAAAATTATAACATTATATGACTTTATAATTTTATATTTTTAGCTAATAAAAATTGATAACTTTGTATAGCTGTTAATGTTAGCTATTAACGCTAACTAATATGCTTCACAAGTTAAATGATTTAGAATTGGTTAAAGTAGTGTCTAGACCCTCCAAAGTATGTAAAACTCCGTATGTTGCTGATATAGAGCTTAGTGACGGATCTATTGTTCAAGCTCATTGTGCTTCGCTAGGTTGTTGTGGACTATGCGAAAAGGATTGTTATGTTTATGCCTCTCCTATAAAATCTAATTGTGCTCAGTCTAAATCGAAGGTTTGTTCTTATAAGATTTATTTGGCGCGTTTTTATGAAGAAAAAGTCATAGCTAATCAGCTTATAACTAATAATCAATTGATTGGTATTGATCCTAAGTTAGCTGAAACATTGGTTGAAAATGCATTAACGCAAAATTGTTTGAAAACATTGTCTAATATTAAGAGCTATAAGAGAGAAGTTAGTTTGCTAAATTCGCGTTTTGATTTTGCAGGAATAGACGACCAAGGCAAATATTTTGTGTTAGAAGTCAAAAATGTTCCACTTGCTGATTATGCTGATGTATCAAGCACTGATCGCAAGAAGATGATTAAAAACGGAGATTTTGCTAGTATTGCTATTAATCAAAAAATCTCTTATTTTCCAGACGGTTACAGGAAGAAGAAGGAAGCTCTTGTTAGCGAACGCGCATTAAAACATATTAATGAGCTGGCTGAAATCACTCAGTCAAAAATTACTAGACCTATTATTTGTTTTGTTGTTCAGCGAACCGACGTTTCTAGTTTTCAAGCGTCGTTATTAGACCCTATTTATAGAGCTGCCTTTACTGATGCTGTTAAGCAAGGTGTAGAAGTTATAGTATTGGTTGTATTATGGAATGCAAATGGAGAGGCTAGTTTTGTAAGTTGCGATTTGCCTGTAAATTAATTATTTGCTGAGTAAAAATATAACTGGAATTGCACATATCATAGCCATTAAAGGAGCAGAAAACATATTACTAGAACCAGGTTCCGGAACAGGTTCTCTCGCTATTTCTCTCGCTATTTCTCTTTTTTCTATAGGTGCTTGCACTGCTTCTTGTGGTGGTCTTGCTTCTACTACCTGTGTTGGTGGTCTTGCTTCTACTACCTGTGTTGGTTGTCTTGTTTCTACTACCTGTGTTGGTATTATTTCTACTACCTGTGTTGGTGGTCTTGCTTCTGCTCCTTGTGTTGGTGGTCTTGCTTCTGCTCCTTGTGTTGGTGGTCTTGCTTCTGCACCTTGTGCTGGTATTATTGCTGGTATTATTGCTGGTATTTGTTCTGGTATTATTTCAGGTACTTGTGTTGGAACTTGTGCTGGTATTATTTCAGGTACTTGTGTAGGAACTTGTGCTGGTATTATTTCAGGTACTTGTGTTGGAACTTGTGCTGGTATTATTTCGGGTGCTTGTGCTGGTATTATTGCTGGTATTATTTCAGGTACTTGTGCTGGTATTTGTACTTGTGTCTGTGCTTGTGCTGGTATTTGTACTTGTGTCTGTACTTGTGCTGGTACTTGTACTTGTGTCTGTGCTGGTACTTGTGCTGGTAGTGGTTCTATTATGTCATAATTTATTATTGATTGACGTCTTGTTTGTATAACTGCTGTTCTCGTTTTTAATTCTATTAATACAGGCAAATGGTCTGATGATGGAAATAAGTGTTCGGATTGTGGTATATAATTATTTTTTTCTATAGTTAAACTTGAATTAACTAAAATATAATCTCCGTTATCGGGTGGATTAGTGTTTGGTGTCTCTCTACAACATGTCTTTGGTGGCTCTGCATTACATTTTACTACTATATCTTTTAAAGTAGGTATATTTGTATGCTTAAAAGGGTATAAGCCTTGCCAATAATTCTTTAAACCACGATCGTTAAAATCGCCAGCAACAATTACATTGTATTTATTCAAGTTCCACTGAATATCAATACGCGTTTTTAAGTGTTGAGCGCCTTCTTGTTCTGTCTTTTCAATAGCAAAAAAAGTATTAAATTTACTTGCTAATTGACGTTCAAGGTCGTCTTTACTTACACCATCTGCATTATGTAAATTAATAAATATGTAAAACTCAGAAGTTATTTTATTTTTTAAATATATAATATGATAAGGGCGTCCGCGCTTACCATTAATAATAATAGTATAAGTAACAACAGCTAGTGCATCATATTTGTCTTTATTGTAAAATGTAACTAAATCAGACGACCCTATTCTATGATGAACATAGCCCATAGCCCTTAATTTATTAGACTGGTTATAAATTGTTTTCCATTTTTCTGCTTCTTGTATAGCAACAAAATCATAGTCAATAATAAGGCTATCTATTACTTTTATAACATTAGTCGAACAAATATTTAACTTAGTTATAGGATCACTTGGTATTCTTGAACAAGATGCTCCTAAAATAGGGGCACTACCTGTTGCAACTCCTTTCATCGCCTGCCAACATATATTCCAACATAACACATTTATACTCTCATTTCCTCCAACTTGTTTCAACTTGTTTTTATTTTTTAAAGTTTTTTTTACAGTTTTATTCATATATAAACATACATAACGTATATATTTTAAAATATAAACTTTAACAAAAATATTTAAATAGTACTTGATAAAATAGTATAATCAATATTTTTTATATGTATAGCATATTGTTGTATGCATTAGCTTATAGTTTGCCTGCCTTACATAAAGTATATAGCGGTTGTCTTGTTATTCCATTAATAGGAAAACAAAATATAGAATTTGAGAGATTAAAAGAAAATACTTCGCGAGTTAGATTATATGGACTAATAAATTGCAATGGATTAGTTTATAATGATGACGACACAGCTATGACCTATGAATTAGACCCTTATTTAAAAAATATTATGACTAAATATAGATGTACTATTGATGCACCTTATTATGATGTAAATAACGATACTATTTTATTTGTATTAAAAATAAATATGCTTGGATTAACCAAAAGTATTAAATTGCATAATACTAAGTAAGCAAATTCGTTATTTGTAAATTAATTATATATACATTTATATAATTAATGTCAACTATACTAGAAGATTATGGAAATGAAACTGTAATAAACTTCATACAAGGTACGATAAAGAATAATAACAATGTAGAAAAAGATATTTTGGACAAAATAAATTATGTAGAGGATAAACTTAACACGGAGGATATTATTGAAGGCAATATTATAGAGGATCGTTCATCGCAAGGATTTTATTATGAACGGTTATGGGATATATGTATTAAATTTGGTGCTACAGAATTAACTCTTCCAAGTATTAAGGACAAACTACAAACAAGACATATTATAGGTATAAATCCTAATAAGGATAATATTCCTATTGAAAATAGTAATTGTTGGGATAATAATAAATTAAATAAAACACCAGGAGGGTATTTAAGTGAAAAAGTACGAAGCGGTAATAGTGGTGGATATTCAGATATAACCTTTGTAAATCAAAAATATGATATTAATGGTGCTAAAATTGGAGAAGAAGAATTATATTTTATTTCTGTAAAATATTTTAAAGATGAAAAAGAAATAGCTAAATATGATATCGGTAAATTATGTGCTTTAGTAGAAAAACATAAAGCAACAAATAGAACTATAAAAATATTTATTTTTGTTAAAAATAAACAAAATGCAATTAAAAAGTTTGAAGCGCAAAATTCTTCAAGTAATATTTTAATAAAATATATTAATCCCGATGGTAAATATGAACATATTTATGATTTAACTGATTTACAAAACGCATATTTTAAACTAAAGAAAATATTAGAGCAATTTAATTATTTAGAATCCACTGATTATATTTCAAAATTTGAAAAAGATTATTTGAAAGTATTAAAAGAGGTTTTTATACCAAGATTTCATCAAAAATTATTTGTAGGTAAAATAGATACACTTATTAAAGATGGTGAAAAAAATATATTAGTCGGTGCAATACCTCGCTCTGGCAAATCATTTGTAATGGCGGGAACAATATTAGAATATATAAAAAGTCAAGAACCATTACAACCAAATAAAAAATTTAGATTTTTATTAATGACACCCGCACCGAATGAGACATTTGGAGAATATGAAGCCATTTTTAATAAATATATTGAGTTTAATGGAATAGATGTTGTTACATATAAAGATGAAATTAATATTAAAGAAATATGCAAAAATAATACTAACCATTGCATTATAATCATATCAAAGCAAAAACTTGGATGGTCTGCCGGAAGTAAAGGCGAAGAATTATTAGCAAAAGAAGACGTACAACAAGAGAAAGACGAAGAAGTGGAAGACGAAGTGGAAGACGAAGTAGAAGACGAAGTAGAAGATGAAGTAGAAGATGAAGTAGAAGATGAAGTAGAAGATACAAAAGATATTAAAACAATTAAGCAACGTGTAAACAAATTGTTTGGAACAAATCCTAATATAGATGTTATGTTTTTAGATGAAGCTCATTTTGGTATGAGCACAACAAAAGCACAAAATATTGTTAAACTATTAAATAGCACAATTGCTAGCACAGTTAAGATATATGTTACAGCAACATATAATAAGCCATTGCAAGCATATGGTGTAAAAGAGAATTGTATAATTACCTGGAGTTTGAATGATATTCATATAATGAAAACACTTAGCGGAGACACAATAAATAATAATGCCATACGCGAGCAATTTGGTGAAAAAATTTATGAAAATGCATTAGAATATTTTGGAGATAAAACGGGATTAACGCTTGTTACTAAATTTCAAAAAGACTATTCTATTTTTCCAAAACCATATTTAATTACATCGTTATGGGATAAAGAATTTTTGAGTATTGAAAAATTAAAAATTGGCGATACTGAATTTGATTGGAATATGAATACATTATTTGATACAAACGGAGATAGCACTACTTTCGCAAATGACGAACAAATGAAAGAAATGATGCGTTATTATTTTGGTTATCCAGATAAAAAAAAATCTTATATTGACCAAACTTTTTATAGAAAAAGAGGCATAATACCACGTATTCAAAATATATGTTTGAATAAATGTAGGACATTACAACAACAACATAATACTAGCCAGTTATGGTTTTTACCTGTAGGAACTAGTAAAATTAAAAATAAAGTTGTAGCACTAATTAATTTATTAACAGCAAATGAGTTTAAAGATATTAAAAACAAATATCATTTTTTTATAGCAATTGATATTGAAGATAAAGCAAAAGCAGGAAAAACTATTGATGGGGTTACGTATATGAACAATCCACATAACATCAAAGCAGATATAGAAAAAGTAGAAAAAGATATAAAAGCCGGAAAAGTAAAACAAGACAATTTAATTATTTTAACAGGACAAAGGCTACAGCTTGGAATATCACTACGTAATGTTGATATTGTTACATTGTGGAATTCTACTTCTAGTAGTGACGCTATTTTTCAAATGCTTTTTAGATCTATGACAGAAGTTGATGGATTAACATGCGAAGAGAATGAATATTGTCCTACGAAAAGATTTGGATTTATGGTTGATATGAACCCTCAAAGAGCATTACTAAACGTAAATTTATTTGACACAAATATATCCAAAAATAAAGATATTGATAGCACGCAAAAATATCGTCTAATTACAGATTTAATAAATATTGATGAAGATGTATTATATGATAAATATGGCGATGATGAAAAAAGCAGAAATGAATTTGTAAAAGAATTGTTTAATAAATTATACGCATCATGGAATATAAATGTAGAAAATATTAAAAAAGTTATTACTGCATTTACATTTGATATGATAAAATTAGAAGCACTAAAACCTGTATTTCAACAAATAAATATAGGAAAAAATAGAAAAAAAAATGATGAAATAGATATAAAAAAGGACGATGAAATGTTTACTCCTGGTAAAAAGAAGGAAAAAATTGGAGAAATAAAGATAAAAGAGGACGAAAAGACCATTGAAGAAAAAGAAATTAATTTACAAGAAATTGCTGCAGAACTAATCAGTGAATTTATATCGCTATTGAATATTTTTACACTTTATGTGGATAATGGTGCTCAATGTATTTTAACTGATAGTTCCAAATCAAACGCACAAATTACTTTAATAGATGATATTTATATTCTAAAAAATGAGGTTTTTAAAAATGAAGAAATTAAAGATAATTTTTTGAAAATATTAAATGGACGATTATCTGGAAATGCAGATGAACCTTATCCAGAAAAAGTAATTCAAGATGTATTGGATGCTATGGATAGTTCTGATGATAAATTAATTATGAATAAAATAATTTTGTCACAAAAGAAACACTATTATACAATAAATGAACCCACCGAACTATTAAATTATATTGATACTCAGTTAAAACCAAAAGATAAAGAAAAAAAAGAAAATGGGGAAGTATTTACACCCTTAACATTAGTTAATGAAATGATGACTAAATTAGATGATGCATATATAAAGGAACATGGAAAAAGTATATTTACAGAAGTTGAATTTAAGTGGTTTGACCCAGCGGTGGGTATTGGAAACTTCCCTATTATACTTTATCAACGCTTAATGAAAGGACTTGTCGAAAGTATAAAAGACGAAGAAGAACGAAGAAAGCATATTTTGGAACAAATGATATATGCATCTGAACTTACACCAAAAAATGTTTTTATTTATAAAAAAATACTTTGTGGGGACAAATACAAGTTAAATATTTATAACGGCGATACTTTGAAAATGGATGTAAAAAAAGAGTTTAACTTATTGGAAGATTTTAAAGGATTTGATGTGGTTTTGGGAAATCCACCATTTCAAGGTTCTGGTCGTAAGAAAACATACATTGATTTTATAAAAAATATGATATTAAGTAACTTGAAAAAAGATGGATATTTATTATTTATAACTCCTAAATTATCACTATTATATTTATTAGGTAGTAGTATATCTCAACAAACAATACCTCAACTATATAATATATTATATATTAATACAAGTGATACTATCAAAAGTAAGTATTTTAAGAATATTGGTAGTGATTTTACATATTTTGTATTACAAAATAATACAAACTATAGTAAAACAACATTTATTTTTGATGATGATACAATAGATTATGAATATATTTTGGTTTTTGATTCTATATTACAAACAAAAACAAGACCAAATAATATTAGTAATACTGATACAAATGATAGTAATATTATTAATAAGTTAATAAAAATAAATAGCAACGAATGGAAAAGAAAAGCAGCACGAATAAGTGAAAATTTGCAAGACAATGAGAGTAACACTCATAAGCATAAAATAATATATAAATTAAAAACAGATCCTAAAAATGATGAAATAAAATGGTCTAGTAAAACACATCCAGATATGGATAAGTTTAAAGTATTATATCCAACATTAGGCAAACGAATTTTAATTGATGATAATAGAAATTTGTTTCCAGGAACAAGTTTTGTAGTATATATTACTTGTGAAACATTAAATGAATGTAAAAATATAGAAAAATTAATGAATAGTAAGTTATTTAAATATTTAGAATATATGTTTAAAACACAGCGTTCTCCGAGAGATTACATAATGAGAAACTTGATAAAACCATCAAGTTTTGATATTATAATTGTTAACGATGAAGATATTTATAAATATTTTGGATTGACTAGCGAAGAAATATCAATAATTGAACAAAAAACTTTTGATAGTGCTCCGACACTGGATATGACAAAAGATATAATCACTTCATCTACTAGCTTAGATAAAATATATAACCCTTTAACAAGCCGATATATAAAAAATACACCATCAAATCAAAAAAAAATAGAACAATTATCGTTAAAAAAAACAGCAGGAAAAGGAGGAAAAAATAAGAAAACAAGAAATAAAAAATCACAAAAACAAAAATACAAGAAATCAAGAAGTAATAAAACTAGAAGTAAGAAAACAAGAAAATTAAAGCATAAAAACTAAGTTAATTTGCACTGCTAGTAACATTATTAATTATATTATTATTATAATAACTATGGACTATTATGTGTGCAATTATTGGCGCAACATACCATAACTCGCCAAAAATGCTATTTAGTTTGCTATCCAAATTAGCATTTAAAAAAGGAATTGCGACTAAGCTTGTTCCTAGTCCAATTATAAATTGTTGCGTGACTCTCAATTTCTTTTTATAAATATTAAAATAATGTCTAGGAGTATGGACCAGCGTTAAATAGCATTTACTTAGCAAAGGCCATTTAAGCCAAGCTAAGTGAAATAGCGAACTCCAAGAATATTTATAAATCTTATTTCTAATATTAAAGTCATCGGCAATATGATAAATAGAAAACACGATTAATAGCGTTACTCGTTGAAAAAAGGAGCAATAATATATACATAATCCGCTAAAAAAATTACTTGCTAATGTTGCATATGGGCTAACTATTAGGCTGGTTGCTCCGTGGCCAAATGTCGGAATTAATAGCGGGTATTTTATTAACATCATCATTAATATTATTATACATAATTAATAATATTATTATACATAATTAATAATAGTATTATACATAATTAATAATAGTATTATACATAATTTATTCTAAGAGTTATTTAAAAATTTTCATAATATTAAACATCTTCAATCAAATATTAATTTATGAAATCTTTCTATAACCCATGGAGTCATTGGATACATTTCATTTTCTAATATTTTAATAATATTTAAATAAAACTCTTTTGGTCTTTGTAATATTTTTTTTTTCGATACAATAAATTGAGCACCAGCACCAAATAAAAAATTATTATTATCTTTTTTTTCACCAAATATTTTTTCGTATGTTTCTATTAATGGTAAGCCTGGATGATGTATACATCCTTTTATATTACAAGATATAATCCATTCACTTAAAAATTCAAAATCAATATTTAACTCTTTATTATTGATATAATTATTTAAATTAGATATTATATTTGGTGAATGGTCAAATGGATTTCCTTGTAAAAAAATTGTATATTCTGCTAAATTATTATAATTATCATAAATATGTTTATAATAGGTATGGGGCTCTCTACCTACATTATTTAAAAAAATTTGATTAACATCGTCTGTTAATGGATAACCTTTATTATAAACAAATACGTTTGAAAATTGTTTTGTCCATTCTATATTTTCGTTATATCTTGCTACTACAATACAAATGTTCATTGAATTTAAATATATATACTTTAACTATTTATAATTTGATTATTTATAATTTGATTATTTATAATTTGATTATTTATAATTTGA
>Ga0208053_1000104_pt1 | contig 18927 bp, 14 predicted proteins | sample LakMenEpi20May10_FD_150719 | JGI IMG/M metagenome (GOLD analysis project Ga0208053, IMG submission 150719) | Freshwater microbial communities from Lake Mendota, WI - 20MAY2010 deep hole epilimnion (SPAdes) | ecosystem: Environmental > Aquatic > Freshwater > Lake > Epilimnion/Euphotic zone ... | reverse complement strand
ACGAGTTGTTGTTAATACATGCAGTGGAATGAGTCCAATGTATCGTATTGAACAGAACTTGGGAGTTGATTATGATGTGAGTTGTGAGCATTTGATTACGGTCCTTTGTAATGGGAAAATCTCTGACAAGGCATATAGGGACAAAATAAGGTTCTCTTGGATAGATAAAGGTCTTGAGATAAAATACAGAGATTTTTTAATATCCGAATATGGTTCAAAAAGTCAAGCAAAATATGAAGCTGAGAAATATAGAAAGGATATATATCATCCTGAATACATTGATATTCCAATTGAAACTTATATTGGTTTGAGACATTCAGTGAAAAATATGTTGTATGGAGTCAAACTGAATGTCCCTATTAAATGGGAACATAAAGAAGTTCCTCGTCCAGCTTACTCTGTTGGTTCAGATGTTGCAAGAGGTTTGTTAGATACTGTTCCAGAAGAATATATAGTAAATGATATCGAAACGAGGATGAAATTTCTTAAAGGGCTGGACGAAAATATTGATTCTGTTATAACCAATCCTAATGTTATCGTTGTAATCCAAAGAATAGCACAAAGTTTAGCTTTACCCGATATATCATCCTATAAAATCAAGGTGACCCCAATTGGAGTTGGAAGGTATTGTGGTTTTGAGGTTGATCAGAACAATCGTTTCTTGTTGGGTGATTACACTATTACTCACAATTGTAACCAAACAGGGAGAACAGTAATTGGACCTGACCCTACTTTAAAGATGGGTCAATTGGCGGTTCCCGAGTTGATGGCTAATATACTCACTGTTCCTGAAAGAGTAACTGCTTTCAATAAAGTAAAACTACAGAATTTGGTTAATTCTGGTGAGGTCAATTCACTTATTAAACATGATGGTAAAACTTGCATTAATCTGAAGAGGTTTCGAAAGGGAACTCGTTTGACTCCTGATGATATTATTGTCAGAGGAGATATTCGAATTGTAGTTGTTAGTGGTAAGGAACAAATACTACCTGGTGACCAGTTGATTCGAAATGGAGAATATATAGAAAATGTAATCCATTCCAATCGTGAATATCCTATTGATATTGGTTGGATTGTCGAGAGAAGATTATCTGATGGTGATGTGGTTCTTTTAAACCGTCAGCCAACTTTACACAGAGCATCTATGATGGCAATGGAAGTAGTGGTTCGACCTCATAAAACATTACGATTCAACCTTGCAATCAATAAGCCTTTCAATGCGGATTTCGATGGGGATGAAATGAATATTCATGTTGCACAAACACCAGAATCACAGGCTGAATTAAGGTTAATCGCAGCAGCCAAATATAATTTGATATCACCTCAATCAAGTAAGTCAAATATGTCGATTGTACAGGATTCTTGTCTTGGGTCTTATACAATGACAAACGGATTTCAGAAAATAACGAAAGATAAGTTTTTCAATATTGCTTGCAGTTTGGAAATGTCATCAGACGAAATATTGACACGAATTCAGGAGATTAACACTGTATTGAAACAGAAAGGTAAGAGAGCGAATGCTTATACTGGTAAAGGATTGATATCATTGTTCCTTCCAAACGATCTTATCTATGAGAAAAAAAACAACATTGACCCTGAAGAGCCTACAGTTAAGATTTGGAAGGGTGTTTTATATGAGGGGACACTTGACAAGACTATAGTCAGTTCAAGTCACAACTCTTTGATTCAAATTATGAACAAGGAATATGGTCCTGATAAAGCAACTGTATTTATTGATTCAGTTATCTTTGTGACAAATAATTGGTTGTTGAATAGCACTTTTACAGTTGGACTTGGAGATTGCTTGGTTCAAAAGGCACCAGAAGGGGAAACAAGTAATCAAGAGAAGATTCAAGATGTAATCAGCAAGTGTTTCTTAGAGGCTGAAACAATCAAGACAAATACAACTCATGATGGCATCCGTGAGATGAGAATCAATGCATCATTGAATAAAGCTCGTGATATTGGCTTGAAGTTGACAAAAGAAGGTTTAAGTCCAAACAACAACTATATCTCAACCGTAAAGTCTGGTAGCAAGGGTGATTTTTTCAATATAGCTCAGATTACAGGATTGATTGGACAACAAAACTTGAAGGGACAACGAGTTCCTTTGTTTTTGAATCATGGGAAGAGGTCGTTACCTCATTATCCTTTTAAGGCAATATCACCTGAGATGGAGTATGAGTCTCGTGGATTTGTTAGTTCATCGTTTATCAAGGGGATGAATCCTCGTGAGTTTTATTTCCATAGCACTACAGGGCGAGAGGGTGTATCGGATACGGCGATGGGAACGGCAACAAGTGGTTATATTCAGAGGCGGATTATTAAATTGACAGAAGATATGAGGATTCAATATGATGGTTCAGTTCGTGATGTGACCGGTCGTGTATATCAGATGGCTTATGATGATTCTGGATTTGACCCTATACATACGGTGAATGTAAAAGGAACACAGGAGAGTTGTGATATCTCTCGTTTGATTTCGAAGTTGAACATGAAGCACGAAGAGAGAATGGGAATTGATGAGAGTAAGGAGTAAGTAGAATTTGATTGTATTATTTAATTTTGAATTAAATAATATGAGTTGATTAATCGACTAAATGACTTTAGGTAACTTCTCTGTTTGTTTTTCGGGAAAAACGGAGTTAATAGAACGAAAGTTCAGATCTATTTTATTCTCATTCTGCCCAATTGGAATTATCATTGTTTTCTTTCTAAAGAAGTACTTAATTTTCTTCATGTTATTTTTATCTTTATTGTATTGAGACTATAATTCAATTTATAAAAACAAAATTAAAATTAAATGGAAAACAATGTTATCGATAATAATACTTCTGTTAGAAGTAAGAAAGAAAAATCAAAATTTTTTTGTGACAAGATTCCGAGAGGAACAAGGTTTCATTTCAACTGTATAATGTTTGAGCATTTGTATCTGAACTGTGGTAAGAAAAATAAAGAGAATGATTAAATCAAATTATAAAACAATTAGACTGTTTTACAATTTACTTTTGGTTTTTACCAACCAAAACAACGATTATAGTTACTACAGGTCCAACAGGAACTACAGGTAGAACACCGAGTAAACCTACTACTTTAGCCCAACTCGGTAATATAGCCCAATATTTAACGAGCAAAACTATTGCTACAACCCATAGAGCAATAGCGAGAAGCATAAGAATTAAAGCAAAACCAACTGTTAGCCCCATAAAAACTCCTGCATTACTATTTGCACTTTGAACTGAATTTGGAAGAGCATTTGGGTCAACTGGGGGAGCATTTGGGTCATAATGTTCTCTGTAGTTATTATAGCTATTAACTAATCCTGATATTGAATAGTCCATTTATAATATAGATAACAATTAATTAATTTATTTAATTATAATAGGATTTGAGGTTGCTATGATATATTGACAACCTTGTAAGAATGCTGTAGCATTTTCAGTTATGTATATAATTGATATTGATTCTAGTTTGTTTTTATTGAAAAGATTATCCGGAGTATAATATAATCTTCTTTGTTTTTTATTTTTTGCAAAGTCATTCCAGCTTGTAATACTAGTATCATCTAGATATAAATATTGATTAATAAAATCATTTCGAATAATGGTGATATTGCTAACTATATTTAGTATCGAAGCTTTTTGGATGAGTTCGCAGTTTGATTTTTCAGTTTCAAATGCATAGACGATAATGTTAGGTTTGCCTATTTTCTTAAGAGCCATAGCTAAAGCAATTGCACCAAAGCCTGAATATGCTCTGTAGATAATGATTCCTCCCGAATTTAACTTTTTAGCTTTATCGAATAAATCGATAAATGAGACATTTTCTTCAGATGTCATTTCAAATTGGTCTTCAATATCCCATATAATATCTGTATTATCAATTGGATTAACCATTACTTTTACCTTATCATTGTTTCTCTTTGTACCGAATTCATCCCAATCAGTTCCGTCGAACCATAAAGTAGCAATATCGTAGTCGTAATTATCACATTCATATGATAGTTTAAAAGAACTGATTACCGAAAGAATATCACATGTATTACCAAGAAGCATTTTATGTTTGGTAATTTTGCTATAGTTATCTAATGCTATTGGACCGGTATGTCGAAGAACATCTTTTACATCATGATTTTCAACCATGTTCTGTATCCAACCTAATACAAACTCATTATTTGCACAGGCTCCAAAGAAACCGTTACATAACATTTCACTATCTTCAATATAATGTTCTTTTGGTTCTCTTACAAAGTAGTTTTCTCCTCCATCTGTAAGGTATGAGATGTTCCGTTTACAGTAGAAATCGATATCACAATAAAAACCACCGTAAACATAGACTATAATGAACCTTGCAAAATCACATTTTTTAATAAACGGAGTTAGGTTCAGATAGAAATTGATATATTGTGGAAAATTTTGTTGAATTAGTTCTAAAATCTGTTTTCCAGACCATATCTTATGTGTAAAATCGTTATTGTAGTCTTTCCATACCGTAATATACTTGTTATATTTATCAGGCAAAACACTGTTAACTAATGGTTCATTTTTATCAATCCAGATTCTATGAATCTGTTTGGGTATCTTTTTTGAACCTTTTATATTTTCTATTAAACGATATTGAAAATCAGTATCATTTTTCAAAAACTTTTCTCTTGCATTATTACCAATCTCCTTTCGTTTTTCAATTGGAATTTGTAATAATACTTTAACTGCTGTTTCAATTTGTTCTACTGTTACTTTATATAGCGGGCATATACCATTATGCGAGTAGTCTTCTATTTCATTATTACACGGAATAGCTATTCCGTCAGATCCGTCGGTAAAAGTTTCGTTCATAGATGGTGCATTAGTGTATAAAACAACAGCCTTACATGACTTCGCTTCTGCTATATAATGTCCCCATCCTTCGTGAATGGAAGGGCATATATGTATACCATAAGTATTATAGAGTTCATCAATCTGTTCTTCATTGATAAAATCAGTGATAATTTCTATGTTGGTACAGTTTTCTTTTTCAATCAGAGACATATATTTTTCATATCCGCTATTACAGATTACTTTTAAGACTGGAAATTGAGGATTTTTAATCCAAACTTTAATTGTATTTAAAGTTCCTTTGAATGGTGATTTACCACATATATGAATAAACTTATTGTAATCCATTTCAAAACCTTCTTTCATTCTATCAAAACTGGTAAAACCAACATATGCAACTTCCTTAGATGGAAACATTCGTTTCAGTATACTGTAAGCTTGATTTGTTTTACACATGAGATAATGAGGAGAATCTTCATCGTATAGTTTATTGATAAAAGATGTATCGAGATTAATGAATAGAAACTCGTTAGGAGATGACTCCGTATCAAAATCTTCAAATATGAAGTTCGGTTTAGCTGGAAGATTTTTCGTTTTATTACATACTATAATCGAATCTAAAACTAAACCATGACTTTTGCTTGGTAGATAAACATTACATGATAAGTTGGTTCTCTTTCTGATTAATATTTTTTTATAACTATCGACAGCAGTTTTATTTTGAATTGACTTTTTATATAAAAAGTAAAGAACTCCAATAATACTAATTACCAATAAAATAAGTAAACATATTTTAACAGAGTTTTTCATTTATTATTTAAACTAAAAAAATAAAATACAAATGATTAACATTATTGCAAATGTGGTTCAATATAAAAACCGATTAGCTATTGGTAAAGACAATAGATTACTTTTCAGGTTTGAAGATGATATGAACTTTTTCAGGGATACGACAACTGGAAATCAAGCAAATAAGAATGTAGTCCTTATGGGATACAATACATATATATCAATTGGAAATCCCCTTGAAAATCGTATCAATATCGTTTTGACCAAAAAAACTCATCTATATAACATATTCGATCCGTATTCAGTCGATGAAAATAGAGTATATTTTATGGATATCAATACCTTTTGGGAAATCTATTACAGTTTGAAACCAAATGTGTTCGTTATAGGTGGTAGTCAGATATATGACTTATTTATCTATAGGGCAAAAAACATATACATTACCAACATAAAAACACATGATAATAAAGATGTTAAATTTTCACCTGAAAACGAGCCTAATGTTTTCTTAAATCATTTACCAAGTAAATTTAAACTGAAAACAATATCAGATATTCATTTCTCTAAAAGTAAACTGTATTCATATCGGTTTCTGAAATATGAAGAAGGAACAGGAAGGAGTCATGAATATCGATATGTAGACTTATTAAAACAGATTCTTTCAGTTGGTAATACAAGAGAGGATAGAACTCAAACTGGAACAATATCAATATTTGGAACTCAATTACATTTTGATATATCAGAATCGATACCACTAATGACTTTAAAACAAATTCCGTTCCGAATCATATTGGAAGAACTACTTTGGTTCTGCAGAGGAGATACCGATTCGAAGATATTGAAAAATAAAAATGTTCATATTTGGGACGGTAATACATCAAGAGAGTTTCTGGATAAACAAGGTTTAACAGAATATGATGAAGGTATTCTTGGTGCTGGATATGGTTTTCAATGGAGACATCATGGTGCTGAATATAATCAGGAATATGCAGATACAAGTAAAGTTGACAGGGAAGTAATCGGTGGTTTTGACCAATTAAGATATGTTGAGGACTTATTGAAGACAGACCCGTTTTCAAGAAGGATTGTCATTTCAGCTTGGAATCCAAGTGATTTTGCTAAAACAGCATTAGTTCCTTGTCATATCCTGTTACAGTTTTATGTTGAGCAAATAGGCGACGAGAAACATTTGAGTTGTCAATTCTATATGAGAAGTAATGATGTGTTTCTTGCTAATGTGTTCAATGTGGTAAGCTATACTGTATTAACCTATATTTTAGCTTTGAAATGTAACATGAAACCAAAAGAGATTATTTATACATGTGGTGATGCTCATATTTATCGTAATCATTTAGAACAGGTTAACGAACTATTATCAAGAAAACCAAGACCTTTTCCAAAGTTGATATTGAATGACAGTTTGAAATTAAAAGATTGGAGTGAGATTGAAGAAACCGATTTTGATTTAATTGGTTATTTTCCTCATTCTCCGATTAGAGCACCAATGGCTATATAAAATATTTTAAATTGTAAAACAGTTTAGTTTTACAATTTCGTATGTATAATTAAAAGAAAGAAGAAGTGTGACCACCAGATTGGTTTTCAACTACTAAATCACCTGAAGCAGCACTTAAACTACTAGACTGCATTCTAGCATAAGCCGAAGGTCTATGGTCTATTTTTTCAAGATTCTTATGATTGGAAAGATCGTCACCACCTATAATACTCAAAGCAGAAGGACGAAGAGAATATCCTCGTTGACCAAACCAACAAGTTCCCTTGTTTTGAGGGATAGCAAGGTCACCACGAATGAAATCTCCATCTTTATTGTTTCTACAATCTTTAATATTAGCATACATCATGCTTTGAAAATTGACAATATTACCCGGATTACCTTCATCGTCAACCGCAGCTCTCATGTCTCCTATAGGCATCATATCAGAGAGAATCACATCTTTTCTCCCTTGAGAGTTAAAGTTTCCAGCAGCATAATCAGGTTGGACTACTGGAAGGGAAGCATAAGAAGAGTCTACTTTGCAGTTGCTATCAAAACCTTCTTCAACCATACCAGCAAAGTCTTCAACACTAGTCATTGTCTTACATGATGAGTCAAATTTCAGACGAATATCGTTTGATAGTCTTGCAGGGTTGCTTAATTGAGTTCTCAACAAAGGTCCTACATTAGGGTTAGTTCCTCGTTGGGAAGGGTTACTCTGAAAATTAGATACTGAATAAAACTGGACTTTATCCGGGTTATTACAGTCTTTATTTGGAACAAAGGCAGAAACTTTATCTACTACAATTTTTCTCGCAGGCATTCCTGTTCCAAAACCTTCTTTTTTATTCGAATTATCGTTAAGCTTAAATGCAAATAGAATTGATACGAGAATCGCAATCAATGCACCAATTAAATTGTTGTTCAACATTTATCTATATCAAAGATATAAATTATTTTTTTGTTTTAATAACAGATTAAAATTCAATAAATTTTAATCTAAACGATACATTAATATCTCGAGACAACACTTATAATATCAGGTTTTATCAACCCTTTATAAGTTAAGTTCGAGACTGCAATCAATGTCTTTATATTAGCATTGTTATTCATCATATTAAATGGATTGATTTCCAGTAATTCTCTAAAGTTATCAAAATAGAACTGATAATGAGTATCAATCAGTTCATACTTACCCTTATAGCAAAAAACACTTTCAACAATATCTCTATAATCTGTCAAATCGAAATCAGCATAAGTATCAATATTATAACCTGCAAGCAATCCAATTATTTTATTTTTATTTTGAAATGTATTTTCAGTATAAGGTGCTTTAATTAGATTTTCAATATTATCAGTATTAATTTGATATTCGATTTTTTCATTTTGAAAAGAATCAATCTTTGTTTTGTATATCCTTTCAATCATACCGAAAAGTATTTCAAACACTTTAACTTGAGAATCAATATTGATTTTTGCTACATTGGCAAAAGTTACCATGTTATCTCTTAGTGATTGAAAGCTCTTTTGAAAGCTTTGAGCAGTATAGTATTCTACAAATATATTTTCAGATTGCGGTAATGTGCAAATTTTGAATCTTTGAATAACATTAATATATGATTGAAGTCTTTCATCATTTGTTGAAGATAAGATATAATCAAAAACCTGTCTTGCATTCCCTTGATTCATAAACTGATTATATACATTCACCTGTTGATACAAACCTTTTGATACTATGCCTCGATTTATCATATATAAAACGAGGTCGATCGGATCCTTGTTTAACTCATGTTTATTTAAAATGATCAGCTCTTCATATTTTCTCGTTTTCGCAAGATAGTTCCGAATATCTTTTGCATTTCTGAAAGGTTTGATAAAGTTAGAAAGTCTGAATATCAAATTGAACTCGTTTGGAGATAATTTTTTAGTTATTATAATACTAAGACTTTTAATTAGTAAGGTAAAGATATCTTGAGATACAGATGAATTGAACATATTAATGAGACCATAATGATACCCATTATGAATAACATGAGACTTCCCATAATCAATTATAATAGGGATAACAGTCGTTGATATATTGTATATTTTGTCATGACCAATTAAATAATCAAACGATATTGGTTTCGGAATCCGTTTCAAAATGATATTCCACGGTGTCAAATCATAATGAACAAAACCACATCGATTCTGAGCAACCTTGAGGGCAAAACACAACTGTATCAAAATAAACATAAACTCATTCATATTGAACTGAGGTCCCGACAGATATTCAGATAATGTCTCTCCTTCGATATATTCGGTTATCACATTGACTTTCTTCTTATTCCTGTAAAGTCCAAATATATATGCGAAATTAGGAATATGTTTCGATAAATTGTTGATAACATTGGTTCCGATATATGCTTCGTTTATATATTCAAGTTCTTTTTGACCTGAACCTTCTTTTGTAGTTTTGATTGCAAAATTGAAGCCAGCCAACTGTTTTAGATTGACGATAGTTGATTCATCCTTAGTCCGTGATAATTCTTGTATAATTTCAAGCTTTTCAAAATTTATATTAAACATATTGGAAATGAACTCAATTCCTTTCAATAGACCGTGACATCTACCCATAGGTGGTATATTATTGATATCTTCAATTGTTTTCGTTGTTTCGGGATATTTATTCTCAGTTGAAATATGTTTGTATTCTTGTTTAACTTGTGTTCTAATTGGAACTGTAACATAGTTTGTTTCTCCCATTTGATTTTTAAGATGAACAAGTAGTTTTTGCATGTAATCAAGAATACCGTGTTTACTAAGATATGTCTTATAGAATTGAAGTGCATTCGTGGCTATTTTTCTACATTCATCATCATGCTCTCTGCACCATTTAATTTGGTCAACAAGATTATCCATATTTGAATTGACTGGAATATAGTGTTCATACGGTTTAAGCAGATTACTAAACCAGAGTTTCCATGATGAATCAACTAAAAGAATCACAGAACCCATACTCATCTCAAGAGATAAACGAAAGGCTGATACATGACCCTCAATATGAATTATATATTTATGACGAGATTGTTCAGCTGGTGTTTTAAACGAAACCAATCCAAAATCAAATGAATCTTTTTCTATCGTTTGTACATATTTTTCATATTGAAGTTTCCTTGGACGAACATTCCATTTTGTAATACCAGCATCAAGATAAGGTATTCCATTTTCATCAGGTTCAGTTGTTAATGATATCTGAGCAACTCGTAATCGTGGATTGGTTTCAATTGTTGTTCCACATCCTGTTGTCGCACCTCTAAATACAGCAGTTGGTATCTTATCTTCCCAAGGAGCACTAAAGTCGTAAAGATAGTTTGCACAAGATGGCGGGAACCAAACTCCATCCTCTTGATTCTTAGCACGAGCCCAATCGTCCCAAGTTGGGTAGAGATAATCAGTATTTCTTTCAGATACGGAATAAGATAAAATAGGAATATACTTCTCGTAGTTGTGCGAAACGAGAGGAACATTTGAACTGTTAAATAAATTGTTATATGGTTCTGTTGAGTCTCTTGTCATGATTGGAAAATCTCTCCTATTAACAAACATCTCGATATCGGGAACTTCCCTTGAAGCACAAAGTTCCTCAAACATTGTTTTAATAGTTGAAACATTGTTTTCACCTTCATGAACAGGAATCTCTTTGCGGAGAATACAACCATTTCCAACCCATTCTTCAAAATTAGGATTGGTTCTCTTAGGATTGAAAGGTCTTTTTTCTAACTTTGAAACATAGTTTAAAAATCCATACATATACTTTTGCTCTTCGTCAAATTTAGAATCGTGTTTAATTTGGTTAGGGCAATATTCGAGATATTTTGGGTCAGCTTTTAAGTACTCGCTCCATTCATTGGTAAAATGAACTTTTGAAAAAGGCAAAAAGACTTTCAACTGATTATTTACGATTTTAATAAATATACCTTTTTTGAACTTGTTAAATATATATCGAAAGGTATCCAATGTCGCTTCACTTGAAATGTTCTCGTTCTTTTCCCATGTAGGAAACTCAAAAGCAGAAAATAGGTTTCCGCTCAAATCTATATCAGCAACAGGTCGATTTTCAATTGCTTTTGCATAACGATATGTTTGAAACTGCTCTTCATCTCCAGCTTTAAAATGATTATGAATGAAATGTTTATAACGGGGATTTGTTGATACTTCGTCTTGTTCATATTTACATTGTTTACACTCTTGTTCATTAGTATAATAGTCAGGGTTCTTTTGAAAGTGTGAAGTAGTCGTCATCTTTATTAAATGGTACTAATTTTTTTGTGTTTCAATTTAATCTTAAATAATTTTCAATATTTTATTTTATAAAATAACTTCTCCTATATAATAAATGTCTTCTTTATCATTAAATGCTTCCCTTCGTGTTTGTAAGGTTGATGTTGGCTATGCTGACAAAATTAATTCTGATAGATTCCTAAATCCAAACAATATGCTTTGTCCCCTTTGGAATGGATTAGATGTTGCGGGACGACCAGTATGTCCTGACTCATTCTACACAAAGTCCGCTGGTTGCAACAGTGCTTTAGATAGAGTCATGGTTGAAAACGATGTTTTCAGACCTAAGTATACTGAATATATTACATTGAATGCCTCTGGTATCAACCAGGGTAACTACCTCGATAACATGCATTACGATAACTCGGTTAGTCGATCTGCTGAGCTTAGAAACATGAACTCTAATAACCCTCACTTTGGACAATCATCAACTCTTGCTGGTAATGTATTTCCCAGATGCAAGGTCCTTAATCCTCAAAATGATGCTGCTGCTGCGGGACAGAACACTCGTATGGTTAACCAAGCCATGAATGCGAAAGAGGGTTTCGACCGACGATGCAATGCCGGTTTTTAAACTTCTTTTTCTTTGGAATTAAGAATAATTTAAAGAGATACATAAACAATCCTAAATACAGACATGGAAAATCCAAGTAAAGACAAGCTAATTTCATTCCTTCAAAACCTAATCATATCCGTAGATCAAGATAACCTCTCCAACAAGCAATACAAAGCTATATGTGAATTTTACACTTGCTACAAATTCAAAGAAAGGAAAAACGAATTTACTTTTTCAACTGAAGATTACCTTAAATTTTTATCTCTGGGTTGGTATATATATTCTCAAATGGAATAATTTACAATATCATTTGATATTGTAAATACACATTATTTACTTTTCAATCAGAAATGTATCATCAAATAGTTTATTTAAATTGAAAAGCCATTCAATTAACAAAAGAATAAACAAAATGTCAATTCGCATATCAATCGATAACCTATCATATGAACAGAAACATAAAGTTGATAATGACCTTGAAATCAAGATTGAAAATTCAAATAAATACGGTCCTAAAAATATGACTCGTTCTATATACCCGTACGATATAATAGATAACGATGTTATTATACCCCTAGGTTTCGCTTCAAGTGAACTCAATATACCAAGACCTCAAAGAGACTCATTCCCAACTTTTGATTGTCTAACATTTGGTGGTTCATTACGAGAAGAACAAAAGCAGATTAAGAAAGAAGCTCTAAAGTTCTTAAGTTCAACTGGAAGTGTAATAATCAGTGCATACCCTGGTTTTGGAAAGACTTGTACATCAATCAATATGGCAATTGGTATAGGCTTTAAAACACTGATTATTGTTAATAAAATAGTCCTTATGAATCAATGGAAAGACAGTATAAACAAGTTCTGTCCTGAAGCTTCAATTCAAATTGTAACTGCAAAAAGTAAAAAACAACAACAATCTCACTTTTATATTGTTAATGCAATCAATGTTCCGAAACTACCAAATACATTCTTTAGCGATATTGGAACATTAATTGTAGACGAAATTCATTTAATTATGGCTGAGTCTCTTTCGAAGTCACTCATGACTGTTTTTCCACGATATCTATTAGGGCTAAGTGCAACACCTTACAGACCTGATAGTCTTGATAAACTAATTGATATATACTTTGGTTCAAATAAGGTATGTAGAAAACTATGGAGAAGTCATACTGTATACAAGGTTAAAACAGAATTCAAACCAGAAATACAATACAATTCAAACGGTCAATTGAACTGGAGTGCCTTAATTGATGAACAAGCAAACAATTATAAAAGAAATGAATTGATAGTCAAACTAATTTTATTATATTCAGATAGAAACTTTTTAGTTCTTGTGAAACGGATATCACAAGGTGAATACATACTGAATAGACTTACAGAATACGGTGAACATGCAACCTCCCTTTTGGGTGATAATCAGGTATTCGATAGAGAAGCACGAATCCTTATTGCTACCGGTCAAAAATGTGGGACTGGTTTTGACCATGATAAACTCGATACATTATTACTTGCTTCTGACTTCGAAGAATACTTCATACAATATCTTGGTCGTATCTTTAGGAAACAAGATACTGAACCTATTGTATATGATTTTGTAGATAAGAATGGAATACTTGAAAAGCACTTCAAAACTAGGAAGGAAATCTATACTCAACATGGTGGAAATATTAAATACTATGATTTAAATAATCTTAATTTTGAAGTTGAAATTCAAGAGGAAATAGTTGAAACAGAGCAAAAACAATAAACATAACATTATTTAATTTTAAATTGTATACAATTTAAAATATAATTACTTTCTTGGTCTTCGTGCTGACGATGTTTTTCTTGTTCTTGGTTTTCTGGTTGAAGGTCTTCGTGCTGACGATGATCTTCTGGTTCTTGGTTTTCTGGATGAAGGTCTTCTTCTGGTTGAAGTAGATCCTAATTTATCCTGCTCCAAAATCGATTGTATAAGCATATATTTATTTTTCCCGGAAATTTTTATTCCTAATCGTTGAGATATAATTATTAATTCACTAATTGTCATACTGGATAAAGCTTTTTTTAATGGTTCACTTGCAGGACTCTGTTGAGGTTGAGGTTGAGGTTGAGGTTGAGGTCTAGAAGGTTTTATAGGACTAGGTCTCCGTTGAGGTCTGGGTCTAGGTATATAAGCTCTCACTGGAGTAGGTTGTCTCACTGGGGTAGGTTGTCTCACTGGAGTAGGTTGTCTCACTGGAGTAGGTTGTCTCGCAGGGGTAGGTTGTCTCACCTGGGTAGTTTTGCCATTACATGTTTCATTATAAGAAGAAAGAACCTTAAACTGCTCATTTATTAATTCTGTATTTTGACAACCATGATTTCTGTCAGGATGCAGTTTTGTTGCTAATTTTAAAAAATCTTTTCTTACACATGTATTTTTATAGTTCTTCAGATCGTCTAATGATACTTTTCTGTAAGCACAATTTTCATCTGGGAACCTGTCTAACTGTGTAAACATATCAGATAATGTATCGTCTTCGCTTTTCTCGATCTCTTTGTATATAGGGAAACTCCACTCCTCTCTGTCATATATGACTGTTAATAATCCTCGAAGGTCTATAAAACTATACTTATTTACAGCTGTAATTACAGCTGATAATTCGTCAAAAGTTACATCGTTGAAATAACTAAAAAAGAGTCTGTTGTTTAAAAATTCTCTAGCCATTTTTGCAATCTCCGGAGGAACACCTTCTGATGATGGTAGCAGTGAAAACACTAAAATTCCAAATTCCCAAGTTAAAACAGTGGAATAATAAATATTTTTAGGAAGTAATCCTCTCATATTTTTATATTCATATGGAGGGTAAGTTGCCCCAAGTACTCCATTTACAGGAACAGCACTCTCCAAATCTCCGAGCATAAATCTAACATTTTCTTCTTCTATATTGTTTGGTACAGGACATTTGAACAAAATATTTTCAAGCTTCATATCAGTATAAAATCTTCCAAGTTGAAATAGACAATCAAGTTGTTTCCAAATAGAGACACAAACACTATATAGAATGTGTCTAGGTATACCATTTCTGTATTTATCTATCATTTTACGAGCCCAATCATGTAGGTCTCCTTCTGCTAGTTCCATGAAGTATACAAACTTATTATTTATCTTGAGACCATCAACATATCTAACATGCAAGACTGCACAGTCACTCATTCTAAGTTGATTTGCAATTTCTTCTTCGTTATTACTTGATGTAATTTTAACTGCAATATTAACTTGGTTTACATTGTCGATAAACTTGAATACTGTACCGGCTGTACCTTCACCTATAGGTTTATCAACTCTATTCAAATTGAAGGTCATGTTTTTTGTTTTTACAACTATTATTTTCCCATCGTTGATGAGGTTTAAATTATCTGAATTAAATTCAGGACCAAATAGATACTCTTCCAACTTCATTTGATTATCGTAGTTTTCATCTCTTCTATCGCATATAGCCATTTATTATTATACGAAATAAATTAATTAAAACTAAAAAGATACAGAGTCTGATTTACATCGGCTAGTATTTCATCTCTTATATTCATAAGATCTTCGCTGTATTTTCTCTTTGTATTTCCAATTAGTTTAGGAAGAATATCAGTGAGCCAACTTGCAAAATCCGATAAATAACTAAACATTTGTTTATCAGTTAAATTTTGAACTGTTAATTTAGAAACTTTATTCATTTTAATTCTAGATTCACTTTGTAAAACTTCTCCAAATCTATCGATGTTTGTAACCAGACTGGTAAACAGTCTATCTGAAGCCATATGTCTTGCATATGATTTTGTTTGAAAATGATAAATTTTAACCTGGTTTTGAACTTCAAGTAATATGATGATAGCGGATGCTGAATTTGTTACCGATGCCATTTATTATATGGTTAGATAAGTTAATTTAAATAAAACTATCGGATAACAAATGGAATATACGGTAAAAGGATTGCCTAATATAGGATCTTCATGTTATTTTAATTCATCTATACAATTATGCAAATTGATTTCAGACTTTAGTTTTAAGGATGAAAACAATAGTCAAAATTTATTTATAACAGATATTCAGTCTGTTTTTGATGTTGAAAATAATCAAGAAGAATTAAATAAGTATTTGAGGTTATATAGTTTTATCTGTCAAAGTATGCAGTATCAACCAGGAACACAACAAGATGCTTGTGAAGTGGTTCAGTTTATAGTAGATAAATATGTTGATCTTATACAGCAAGATATATACAAAAACAAGCTGATTTGCAGTTCAAAACAGATCATAACATGTTTAAACTGTAATAAATATAGATTTGGTCCTGAGGATATGGAAAGTATGATTATATCACAAGAATTAAATAATAGTAGTAATGAAGAGATTGATTTTAAGGATTTTCTTATTAGCATGATATCGGCTCATAACATAAATGAATTGAAAACAGAGTGTGATTGCAGTTCGCCTATAGCTCAAGTTCAAACCATATTTACAAATTTACCTGAATATCTGTTTATTAAAGTTGGAAGATGTAAATCTGATTTTACTAAAATTTATAAAAGTTTAAAGTTCGAATATGAATTTGATATTGATTATCCTATGAATTTAGAAAAAAGTATAGAAGGAACCGACACTACAAAACTGAATAGACATTATGAATTGATTGGAATTATTCTCCATCACGGAGAAAGTATAAATAACGGACATTACTCGTCAATTGTCAGATTGCAAAACAATTGGATTTATTGTGATGATATGATGATTCGTGATTTTGATATGAACTCAACGACTGATATAGAATACATACAAAAGAATTGTTGTTTACTCTTGTATCGACATTTAACGAATTAATCAAATTCAATATGAATTCATATTGAATTATAACCAATAAGAAATTTACAATCTCTTATTCATACAAGATTTATTAAGCATAACATTCATCTGATCTTTATCAGAATACTTCTTGAGATATTCAGGATAGCATGGATATACTACAGAACATGCAGACTCAAAGCAGTGATTAATCTTTTCAGGTTCAGTTTTTTCCTCAATATATATTCTTTTAATTAGAGGTCTGTAACCAGCTTCTCTTTCTGCTATAATTGGAACTTCAGACTCAGGCATACCCCTATACCATCTTCTATACGGAAGTTCATCATAATCAGTAATAACTTGACTTACATTAGACTGTGTAGCATAATATGGAGTTTCATTATACTTTTTCCTTTGAATTTGATATTGAATATTTGCCATATTTTGAAGATTGACATCAATTGAAGATGTATCGTGAATAGACATTTATTAATGAGATAAAAAATAAATACAAATAATAAATGTATAACTATGCTTTTTATGCTTACATGTTTTACAGAGGATTGAATGCATCATCTTCCGTTGAAAATGCTCTTGGTTTTGTATCGTTTCTTAAAAACTTATATCGATGGGTTAAAATGAAGACTATAAAAGATATAGACGAGACTGAAATGGGTTGGGTTCTGATATTTACCGATAACAGAAGTTTGATAGAATACTAGTTACAGTTTAAAAAGAGATTGAAACTGTGTGTTTTATTTTCACTTTAATTAAAGTGAAAATATAATGTTATAATAAATTTAATTAGTATCAAGCTTTTCTTCAATCTGTTCATAGCATGAATATATAATATCGAGGAAGTCATAATATGCTTTTTTCATGTATTCATTTGATATGCCTGAATGGATGACCTTTCCAGACTGAAATACAAGGAAAGTGTTGTATCTATCATATGCCTTCTTTTTCTGCTCTTTTTCAGGTAAAGTGTCGAGAAACTCTTGATATATCGTATAGTTTTCAATCCATGTTTCATCTTTAAAAACTAGCTTTTTAATTTGTAGTTGAGTGATGTCTTCCTCTAGAGGAATTTTGATATTTAGTCCAGTATAACCAAAGCTGGTTTCAAGGAGGCAATGTAAGTTATCCTGTTTATTAATCATATGTTGATTAAGTTTCTCTCGTTCCACAAAAAACCCTAAGGAAAAATCTATATTTCTCATCGATGGTATTACAAGGAAATACGGGCTTTCATCAGTATCAATTGTGTAAAGGTCTCTATTATCTTTCATCATGTTCCAAATATATTTAATACAATTTTCAGCATGCTCTTCAATCTTACAACCTGTGAGTTGAAAAGTACCATTTCTACATACTTTAAAATTGATAAACTTATTAATAATGAACATAACTACAGTCAACGAATTTCTAAAGAATTTCTTTTGTTTTTTAGGCTTGATTCGAACTCCTTTTAATTTCCCTTCAAATTCTAGAGAAACGATTGACCCATCAATAAGTTCGGTATTTTTAGTCTCATTTTCAACCTTCTTTTTCCGTCCCCGCTTTTTCGGGACGACAGAATATGGTGTTACATCTAAAAAATCAAACAGTTTATCAAGCTTGATTCTTATATTACCAGAAGAGGTAAATGTTCTAGTCGATACATCAATATCATCGAAGTTTGGAAATTCATGTTTTTTAAAGTTGCATATCAGTTTCTTTTTAATTGATGAAGCCATTTTTCTATTTAAAAAAATCTTCTCTTTAAATTCAATTTAAATTATTACTTTAAATCATTACTGGATGAATTTAAATTGGAATTTATAATTTTATTTTAAACTAGAATCTAAATTCAAGAGAATTTAAATATAAATGACAAACACACCGATAATTAACGGTAAGACTGATAATCTTTCTGATGTATTGATGATTATTGGTCTTTCCTTATTAGCAATAGGTACATTTCTCTTATCTTTATACTACTTTGTTCCGAAGAAGAAACGACTAAATTTATTCAAATAATAGTAGTTGTAAATCAATATGATTTACAACTTAAAATTTATTAATAGTTTATGGTTTGAATTTCAAACTGATCATTACAATTATCATAAAACATATATCGAACTGTAAGACCAATATGATTTGCAAAAAATGATTC
>Ga0208053_1000102_pt1 | contig 19005 bp, 19 predicted proteins | sample LakMenEpi20May10_FD_150719 | JGI IMG/M metagenome (GOLD analysis project Ga0208053, IMG submission 150719) | Freshwater microbial communities from Lake Mendota, WI - 20MAY2010 deep hole epilimnion (SPAdes) | ecosystem: Environmental > Aquatic > Freshwater > Lake > Epilimnion/Euphotic zone ... | reverse complement strand
TGGGATGTGCAATGTGCTTACTGCATAACGAAATTTAGGGAAAATCGAGGGTGCGGAATACATTTTGTTCTTAGACATGTATTCGATTATTTTGACTCGGCCGAAACCCCTTGTCCCGTTTGCCAGTCGTTGACCGAAAACGTACTGCTTCACATCTTTATGGATCATCCTTCCACTTGCGTCTATTGTTTAAAAAATACTTTTGACGGAATTCATTTGCATTGTTTTGAAACAGTCGAAGCTGCTGTAAAAGAAATTTGCGGAAATTTAGTGTATTTGCCAATGTTTTCTAATCGCTGCAATGGACCAAATTGATTTAGAAGAAGACCAAAAACTTTATAATCGTTATGTGTGCTTGTGCGGAAGAAAAAAAATCATTCTCATGTGATTCGTGAAACATTGGAAAATGACTGCTACCAAGAATTCGTTGTTGGTAAAGAAAAAAATGGATGGTACAATTATTTTGTGCGAACATTGTGGAGAATTTTTGGATTCTTTTCTCTACCCTTTACATTTGCTCCAAAAACACAGAGACAAAATTCATCAACCGTTTTCGTGCGCAGAATGTGATGAAAAATTTGAAACTGAAAAATCCAAAGAACTTCACGTGCGATCCAATCATTCTTATTGGTTGCAATGTCAAACATGCAAAGAATATTTTTCAAATATGCAAAGTTTGATTGCGCACGACGTGCGTGAACACAATAGCAAAAAATATTTTCACTGTCCTTTTTGTCCTCGCATTTATTTGTCAACCCATGGATGGGAGAAACACATGAAAATCAATCACAAGAAAATCTACAATCAAGGAATTCGGCATTACAACGAAAAAAAATTTATCGCGTTTAAAAAAAATCCCATTTTGTTGGAAATTTTGCCAGAGTCATGTGTGAAATATTTTGTAACCTAACCTGTTTAGTTGCCATTGATATTTGAAATAAACAACATGTGTTTTGTAACCTACACTTTTTGTTTTATTTGTAAGGAAGAAACATTTAACGAACCTTGCATCTGTGAGCCAAAAATGTGTAATAAATTTATTTTTTTTCAACGAGAAAATGAACTTTGCGAAACTTGTTTTTATCAAACTTTTGGTCGTCCTAACATGCTAAGATTTAAAAAGAAAGGATATCAACTGAGAAAAAGATTTGTTCGTTTGTATTAAAATGAATCAGTGTAATTATTGTTCTTTGACTTTTGACACTCTAATAAACCTAGGGGTTCATTTTGTTTACGTTCATTTCTTTAATAAAGCTAAAAATTATTGCATTTGTCCTTTGTGCAATTTTCAAACTTTAAATATAATAAACCATGTGGTTCAAACGCACCCTAAACATTGTTATTATTGTACTAAAAAAATGACTCAATTTTCTACACACGCAGACTGCGAAATTTTTGTTGATAATGCAATGAACGAATATGTTTCTTTGCTGTTTCCAAATGTACCAATGTGTTGGTCGTCTCAGTTTAAATAAAAACACGAAACTCTCAACGTCATCATGAAGTCATTTTATTGTGGTTATTGTGAACTTTCGTTTTACACTCACGGGGGAATGGCTATGCATTATCTAAAAGAGCATTACTACAACAGTAGTCAAAACTTGACTTATTGTCCTCTCTGTCATTTTTTTAGTTTAAAAATTTACATTCACATGAGCGAATGTCACTCAAACGTATGCCATTTGTGTGCCCAACCAATGACTGTGTCAAACGCTCATTCTCAATGCGAAAAAATTTTGGAGAAAAAAAAAAGAGAATATTTAAACTGTAGTTAGTCGTCAAGAAAACTAGCTACAATCAACATCACAATGGTTTTAACAAAATATCAATTTTGCCATTGCGACAGTAAAAATGGATTTGAGGAATGCTATTGTTTGTCACCGAGTGAAAAAAAAATGACTTGGTTATATCACCAAGAAAAAGATTGTTGCAACGAAAATCATACAGCTAATTTAAAAGGACAAAATGGTTATGTTTTAATGGAACAAAATAATTTTTGCGTCGTCAAGGAATCTAAAACTTTTCCAGTTACAAAATCTCGTTATAATTTTCCTTGCGAAAAAGAAGGAATCACATGTGATTGCATTCAAAAACATCGAAAAGTGTTTAAAAATCTTTGTTCTTTTTACGCAACTCACAAACATCGTCAATCAATGTTTTGTCAAAACAAAAATCATGAAAATTGGCATAGCACTGAACATTATTACGTTGGTAAATCTCCAGTGTGGCCTCATCTTTGCCATCAACCTTTTAAAGGAAAATTTATAACGGAAATTCTAAAGCTTTGCAAAATTTTCAATCTTGTTTGCAACTGTCAAAACGAAAAAGTTTGTTTGCTTTGTTGGAGAATCTCCCAGTGCCAATCGCTCACTTGGTCCAAGACTGGAGGTTCCATGAGTCTTCTTTTTCTTTTAAAATTATTTCCGTTCATAAAATGGAATGACATAAAGTTGCACCCAGTTGCGTTTAATCCGTTGTGGAATCAAGATGGTACAAGGAATGGTTGATTATAAAATTTGCCCTCACAATCCATTTTATTCTCACATGTGTTCTTGTTTAACCACAGAAGAAAGAAAAAATTTTTTGTTTCGATTTCACGAAAATCAATCGGAATGCAAAAATCCAGATCATCAAAAATTTGGTAATAACAATGTATTTTACCTTGCTCAACTACCTACTTGGAAAGATTCTTGTTTTGTTCCTTTGACAGAAAAAAAAGACCAAGAATATTTGGACAAAATTTGCCAAGTGTTAAACTTAGTTTGCGCTTGTGACAATTCTTTTTTGCCTTGCAAATTGTGTCATTATTTGAGTAACAGTGATTGTCCCTCTCAATTGCACGTTTCTAATTTTGAACGTTGGAGTTTAAAAGAACTTGTAAAATTATTTTCTTACATTGACTGGGAAATAATTCAGCTAGAAAGTGTTATTAACAATTTTTCTCAATTGTTTGTTTCATCCAGTGAAAACACAACAGTCAACGAAAAAAACTAAAAATGAAAAACCAGTATTTTATGTGTCACCATCAAAATTGTCAAACTTGCGATTGTACTAAACAAGAAAATTTTATGGCCTCGTATTGGAAAAGTGTTGTTGAAAAACTATATTTTTTTATCGTTTTTAACGGACAAAAAAAACAATAATTCCAACTGTCTTGATCTCAAAACCGTTGGAAAAACCGTTAAGAAAAAAAAGGCGCCAAGTGTTTTGATTGGTCTTTCATGAATGACTCATTGGTAGACGGACTGCAACGTAGTAGCGCAGGCGGCGCTCTGCAATGGCACAAGAGAGCTTTCCAAGAGTGGATAAAAACTAAAAAGGCAGACTCTCAAAAAGAGAAAGCCCCTGATGTAAACCCCTTTTCAGAAATGAGCGAGTGCGGTACTGCAGATTGCCATATAGACTGCAGTGTTTGCGATGACATGAAAAGGCTGGCCTTTTACGAGTTGGTGCGAAAAAGAAAAAAACGTTATTTTCCCGGAAAAAAGTTTGCTTCAAACATTTAGTTCTTTCTGAAAAGTCAAAACACCAACATCATCATGACTACTCTTCGCATATATCTGGTGGAAAAGTGTTCTGAAAAAAACGAAAAAGATAAAAAGTCGGAGGAGGAAACCTCAACCAACTCTGAAGAGAAGACGACATCTAAGACTGATGAAAAAGAAAAGAGCGATGACAACGCAGTAAAGGAATTTTTTTCTGGAATTGCGGGTGCCATCCTTCAACATTTCCTTACTCGAAAAAGTTCTGACGAATCAGACTCGTCTGATTCTGAAAACGAATTAGAGTCTCCAAAGGAAAAACAAGACCAGCCGGGGCAACCAAAGGAAAATTCAACCCAAGACCAGCCAGAGTCGAAACGAAGGAAAGTTGAAGAAGAAGAAGAGCCAGAAGAGCCAGAAGAGCGCCCGCAATCTCGCCGCTCCGATGTCGCAATGGCTGAAGAAAACTAACATTTTGTTAGTTTCTTTTCAACAGCCAGATTGAAAACACGCATTGAAATGTCTCCTCCCACTGCCCCTCAATATTTTACTGAAGATTTCAATTCAATCATGCAACAACCAGTCATTTGGGAAAATCAAGAATTTTTTGGACAACAGTCTATTCAACCCATTGCAGAACATCAACAGCAACAACCCAATTTCCAGGGACAACAACAACAACAACATCATTTTCAGGGACAACAACAACAACAACACCATTTTCAGGGACAACAACAACAATATCATCAACCACCCCCATGGTTTGGTCCACAGGAGCAACAACAACAACAACAGTCATCGGTACCTATGAACCATACTGGGTCAATTGATTTTGATAGCTTTGATGAAGCAATAAAATGGATTGCATACAAAAATAGTTTTCGATACGATTTTACATGGGAAAATAACACCAAACAACTTTCCTCCATTTTGCAACAACAAAATCAACCTTTAAATGCAGCAGATGCAATTTCTATTTTGTACAATTGCGTTTCAAATCTGAGAGAAGACATTAACTCGTTTTTTAAAATTCTTCACATTGTAACTTCTCAACCAAACGGCATCAAACCCCAAAGCAAAAAACGAAAAATGAATCAAGAAAATGTTTCCCCCCCCAAAAGAAAAAAAGTTGACTATGGTTCCCCACTTCTCCAAATGACCCCCCCATCTCAATTTGTGCCCCCTAATAAAACCCCCAAAGTTAGTTTAAAAAGAGCTGGTGTAAATGTAGATTATTTGCTTAATGATTTTGCTTCGAACCAAGGGTTGCCGGACCTAAGTGTTCCCCCACCCCCCATTTCTCAAAAAAAAAAGAAAATTCCAAAAAAATTGAAAATGAATTGTGTTTAACCCCCCATTGCTTAAAAAAAAGAAAATTCCAAAAAAATTGAAAATAAAATGTGTTTAAATAATTTGTAACGTGTATTTTTTTGTTTATTGGCCAATAAATATTGTAAATAAAAAACAGTTTTTTTTCATTTTATTCAAATTTTTATTTCGTTAAAAAATTACACAAGTTTTAGATAGGGAGATACAAAAAAAGATTGATTTTTATGAGAAGTGTCCAAAGTTAGATTGTTGTCGGTGTAGAAATAGTAAATAATATAAGTCACATCAGGAGTAGCTCCGGTAGCGTTGAAAGAAATTGAGAGCTCCATTTCGTTGGGTACTTTTAGCATAGAACCATTGTTGAGATACGGAATAATTCTCGACTTGTCTCCATAATTGCACAAATTAATGTACACGTGAGGATAGGGGGTATTGCTCCAACCGTTTTCAATGTTGGCCACAGTAATCTTGCTAGGATCAATGTCGAGTCCAAACGGAGCCGCAGTGAGGTAATCGACAAACAGCTTAGATTCTATAATGTCGTCTCGAATCATTCCCAAATTTGGACGGCTTGTAAATAAATCCAAATTTCCGTACTTGATATCTACACTTTTAATGTTGTGAGCCGCAAATACATTGCCGTCCGATTCTTGATACGAATAATCTCCACTCAGAATCTTTTTTGGTAGAGCAAAAATAAACAGTCCCTCTGGCAGTAGCATTCCTTGAATTTTAGCCTTGTGATTTAATTCTTTGGCTACAATATTCTCAGTCTTCATAATTCTAGTGACGCCCGCGTAATCCCACTTTCCTTTTTTTGCCATGAGTGAACTTTTAGTTTTGTCGTTCAACTTTAGTTTTTCAACTACCAATTTTATCTCATCAAAATAAAATCGATACTTATTTTCATTTCCTGTTTCTTTCTTAAAAATGGCTTCCATGTTGTCAATAAATGTAAAGCGAATCAACATTTTATCCAAAAGAGGCATGGGTAAAATATTTTGTTGATTTTCCATGTAATTTGACCCCTGAACTAGTGGGGGAAAATCTAGGGGGAGATAATCAAAGGTAATTTTTTTTTCGTTGAAAATTTGGGGACCATACAAAGTTCTCCATTCGGAAGTTGCAGCCACAGTCCACGAATCTTTTTTGTTGGGTACTCCAAAACCAGGACAAGAAGGCTGAGGCAAAAGCAACTTTTTTTGAGATTTTTCCATATAATTATATTTCCAAGCGTTGAGATAAGCGGGAACGTGTCTAGTTTCTTCAGACGTGTTAATCTTAGTGTACCCGTGAAATTGTTCCGCTTGTTGAATCAAAGCTTCAATCCAATTGGGTTGAACTACAACCTTGTCAAGTTCCAAAACTGAACAAGGTTCGTAAACCCACTGAGTTGCCTGACCTTCCGGGGGCTTGGCCACTTGAAATTGACCTTTAATTTTAAATCGAGTGTTGGGTCCCATGCTCCATACTTCTTCAGTGTCTTTTAGTTCGAATTCAACAATTTTAGGTTTTCCGTCCAAGATGGGAGAAAGTGAATCAATGACGACAAAATCAGAACCCATAATTTTTTGAGAAGTCCCCTTTTCTTGCCAAACATTTTTGACGTCCGGAAATTCAAACTGCTTTTCTAAATCGGAATATTTACTTTTCTTAACATTATAATTAAAAGTTCCATCTTGAGGGACAGTTGGTTTTTTTTTAAAAGATTGAGATCTCCCCCTACCCCTTCCCCGTTTAGGCATTTTTTAATTAGTGCTTTCGCTTCCTTTTTCGACCCCTCTTTTTTCCCTTTCTCTTGGTTTTTCCGGCTCCGGATCTCTTGAGAACCTTTTTAGCCGCTGCTCTAAGTTTGGAGAGAGGAATGTGACGCACAAGTTCAGAAGCTGTCAAAGATTGAACTCCTTGGTAACCGGCTACTCGAATACCTAGTCTTCCCTTGTTAACCCGAACACCCCTTCTTTTAGAAGAACCACCAGTTTTTCTCCTTCGCCCACCTTTGCTTCCTTTTCGCCCTCGACGACGAGAAGGCATTGAGTCTTCGTCTTCGTCGTTGTTTTGATTGGGGTTTACAAGAGTCGCTCGTTCTAAAGTGTCTGAATAATTTAACAAAAGTTTATTTTCCTCAGAACCATAGGACATGTCATTCCGAGCATGGTCTTTTCACAACTGAACATGACTTGCATAAATGACATGCCTATTTATACTTTTTTCATGTTTTTAAGAATAGTTTAAATTATGTTTTTGATTTTTTAAAGGGTGAACTCCTCTCAAAGTTCCTTGAATTTTGAATCCTTCTTTCCAAATTAATTTTATCAAACTGTTGTCGTTGGAAAATTTTGAAAGTAAAAATGTAGCTGTAATCATTTGATGCGACATATTTGTTGCTCGCAAATTCATAATGGGTTGTTCGTGACATAATTCGTTCATGTGAATAATCATGGAACCCGTTTCAGTGGGATACAAAGCCGCCATGTATTGTTCTCCGATTCCAGAATTTGTGTTTGTTCCAGTATTGTAATCAGACACAATCACTAATCCAGTATCGTGAACTAGAGCTCTAGATTTTTCTTCAAGATTTGACACATTGGGTAATTCAATTTTTTGTCCTTCGCAATACACTGGAGTAATGTCTTTAAACATTATGAATCCTAAAATGACTGCCAAGTTTGGAGGAATTATTATTTTAATTTTAAAAATTAAACTGTTTGTCGGAAAATGAAATTTAAAATTTTTTTTGTTTGCATCAAAGTTAACGCCATATTCAAAATTGCAAATTTCTTTCAACTCTTCAAAAGCTCTTTGAATAGCCACTTGATAATTTTCATTTTTCATTGCTTCTCTTTTTGTCAATTTAATGTAAACAACGTCGGTTTCGTAATTGGAATTTTGAATGTTTACCGTTAGCTTAAAATTTTTAGGAGAATCAGTCAATTTTTCTTTAAAAGAATCATCAGCTAAAAAGTGGAGATAGCCAGAGTCGTCAAAATTTCCCATCACAAATTGTTTTCTATATCTTTTTCCAATTTGTTCGTCGGTAAATCCCATACAGTTCAAGTGCTTGTTGGTTGAAAAAGTAGCTTTAGTGTTTGGTGCTATGTTCATTCTGACTCTAATGTTAGCTAAATTTTCTTCAGACCAAACGACAGGAAGTAAATAATTGTTGGCTCCTTTAATAGATCTGGCAGATTCTGGTAAAGCATTGTAATGTTTGTTTACATCATACGGTTCGTCGTAATATGTTAAAGCCATTTTTTGAATGTATTCGTCCATTGTTTCGTCTGTGACATTGTCAAAACGTAAATCATACCAGTCGAAATAAAAACCAGTGTGAACTATTCCACTGGGCTTGTTAAATTCAAAATAAACATTGACGGCTTTAATCAAAGCTCTCGTTCCTTTGGCGTCCACCTTTCCTACATACGTGGGACCGTAAAACGGAGTTGTAAGATTGTAAAACATTTTTATTTGCAAAGGATAACTTAAAATTTCGTTCCAATCTTCCTCAGTGTCTTCGTCGAAAAGGGCAGCTTGCTGCTCATAAAAATCTGGAATCAACATTAAATTGTCAAAAGAAAACTGATGACTCAAATAAGTTTTTGGAATGGGCACATCGAAAGTAGAATATCCTGCCGGTACAAATATCTTGAAGGGAACAAAAACATCTTTAAAATCAACATTTCGCAATAAATTTCCTTGGTCATCTCTTTGTCTGTAAATGTGAGTTTCTAATCTTTGATTAATGTTGGATTGAATCATGACGGGGGCAGTGTTAATGCTATTTCGTCTTCGCTATATTCTTCTTTTTTTCCCGTGTCTAAACTTTTTACAAGATAAAAGCGCTCGATGGTTCTGCTTTTGCTCAAGTACAAATTTTGTTTCAAGACCACAAAAACTTCGTCAGACAGTGATTTTTCCGACCGCTTGTTTCCAATTACTTGAGAAGAAATAATTATTAATTTTGGTCTCACATAATCTCCAATCTGAAATTTGAACTTTACTCCTCGGGTTGATAAATGAAACTGAGCAAAATAATAAGCTGCATTGGCTTTTTTAATTTGCAAAAGAAAATTTTTTAAATTATTGGAATTGACATCGGCAGGAGTATAATAAGGATGATCAAAGGTTCCGTTGGAAAAAGTTAAAAATTTATGATTTATTTCTATAGGTCTGTTGTTGAGAGTTTTTAATATAGTGGGAACTATCAATTTCCACCAACGTTCTTCTCCTTCTTTGACACCTTCATATTTTGAAATGTTTCCTTCTAATCGAGCATTTGTTGTTCGTATTAAACTGATGACGTTTTCAGCAAATTTTGACTTGCTCGACGTGTTTGAAAAAGGATGAAAAGCAATATTTTTTTTTTTCAAGTAATCTTGAACTTTGTGACTCATGATGGATCTTTCTTGGTCGAAACCTAAACTCAACACTTTTAAACCTGGATTTTGTTGTCGAAATTGATTAAAAATATCTCTTAAAGCATTAATCATTGAATCGGCGGTTCGATTTCTTTTCAACACTGAAAAATATGTAAATCTAGAAAGTATGTCTTTGCATACCAAAAAGCCAGCCCGTTTTTCAAGCGGAGTTGGATATTTTGAAGTAATTGAATAAAAACCAATGTCCCCGTGCAAATGGCCTAGATTATTTACTACAATAGGTCGATGTTTTGATCCTTTAAATTTTTTTCTGGCTTGACTTGAATTCATCAAGTAAGCTTTGTGCAATCTCAACTCTTTTACAATAGAAGGTCGTTTTAATTGGTTAAATTTCAAGACTCGATTAGCATAGTCATTAACTTCACTAAATTTTGGCACATATCCTACTTGAATCTGTCGAGTCACCCATGACATTAATGTTTGCAATTGTTCTTGTTTTTCTTTTAAAGAAAGTTTTGATTTTTTAATCGTTTCCATTTCAACGACTACTCCTGAACTCGGTTGAAATAAAACTAACAAAAATTTATTTTTACATTTTATTTAATACATTTTTTACAAAACATGTTTAAACTGATGAATTTTCTTCAAAAAGTGAAATCAAATTAATTTTGCAATCCAACATTGTAGATTGCAAGTCGGCCATGATGGGTTCAATCGTTGTTAAAAAATCAGGCTTAATTTCATACATATTTTCAATATATTCCAGTTCATATTCAATTTTGTTAATGTGGGAATCCAGTTGGTTTAATTTATCTTCGTCAAAATTTGTCAGTTTCCAATTTTTCAAATAAAAAGTTCTAGTAGTGGCTCGCAACTTTTTACAATCGGCAATCAATTGAGCAAATTTTTTGCCCAAAGAAAATAATTTTTGATCCTTGGTGCGCGTAACGTCCATCTTGAAGCCAGATCACTTTGCAACTGACTAGAAATGAAAAATTTGAACCTCAGTGTCCATGTTAGCCATTTTGTTAATGCGCCTACATTGTTCAATAGAAAATCTTTCACTTTTTAAGAGAGCACAAGAAGCGTCAAAAGCTTGCCGAGTGCTAATCCGATTTAAAGCGGCAGTTTTGTGAATTCCGGTTTCTATTTGATTAGTTAAAATGGCATAATTTTGTGTAAATCCACTGACAAACTTCCACTCGTTATTTGAAGTAAAACAAAATTCTTGCTTGAGATAACCTGGTTGAGTCGTTGAAAATAATTCGCTTTTGTAAACATCAATAGGCCAAATTTGATTTGAAGCTTCTTCCATGGTTTCGGTTGCAAAAGCAATAATGACATTATCAATGTTGCTATATAAAATTCGATAAGAACGTGGATCTAAAAATTTGTTAAAAAAATGAAAAACTTCAGACATTCGTTTTTTTCCCCATTCTGTAATGCAAATGTAAAGAGGAAAAGCTGACTGACAAGACATTGTTTTTTTTCGAATTCTTTTAGTTGTTTGTAAAAACATTATTCGTGTGTCTCTTACAACAGTTACATCAGAAAGTCGAGATTTAAAATAATGTTCGTGTCCGTATCTAGCCGGAACTCTAGTTACCAATCGACACACTGATTTTGTTTCGTGTTTTTGCTCGTTGTAACCAAAAAAACCTGCAGAATAATTGACTATATTTTTCAACAACTGTTTTTCTTCTGGAGAAATTAACGGGTTCATTCTTGTTTCCACCAATTCTTTAAATATTTGAGGTAAAACGGTACAATTTCTATAAAAATAAATTTTATGTATTTTGTCAACTACAAAATTGTGTTCTCGCTGTAAGTACTTGTAAAAATCTTGAGTGAGCAACATTCCTTTATGCGTCAATTCAGTAGAGTTGCATTGTTTCCATTGGTTTTTTTGAGTAAGTAACAACAAAGGTTTAGTGTTTTTTGGGCAGTGTCCGTCCACTACTGCAATAAAAGTTGATTCAGGTCCAACTTCCAAAGTAAAAGCTTCGTCATACATGTAATTTTGATGAGGATTTGAAAATATTAAATGTTTCAACTCTGGTCTGTTCATTTTTTCCATCATATTTTTAATGTCGTAATTTGAATCGTGACAATCGGCAATCACTGTGTAAGTTGCAAAATTAGGTACATTTGTTTTTTTGTTTAGTTCTTGGCACCAAGCGTTAATCACATCATCTCTTTCTTGAGATTTTTGTTCCAGCGTTAATCTCGATTGATTTCCGGCATAACTTTGCAGATTGGCACATCCCAAACGACATCCATGCACCCAAGCTCCGTCAAATGCAAACATGATTATTTTTCCTTCTTCCGTTATGACAACTAAATCTAAAGTTAATTTTCCCAATTGTAAAAATCCATATTGATGAAAGTTTGAATAAACGGTTTTTATTTTAACGCCATCTTCCTTTTCCAATTTCCACAGTGTAGTGTAAACACTGAGGAATTCGAAACTCTGAAATCTTAATTTTCGATCCACTTTTGTTAAAATTTTATGTTTGTTGTTTAAATTAGCGTACCCCGTGCAAAACCCGACGGGACATTTCATGTTGCTTGCTGCATAACCGTAACTGCTGATGAGATCAAATTCTTGTATTGATTTAGCCAAGTAATTTTTGTCTAAAGAAGGATTCAGAGGATCTCCGCAATTCAATTGATCCTTGCATGAATAAGAGAATCCCCCCCTACAATAATTTCTCAAAAATTTTTCTTGGTATAGCTTAGTCTTCTCTAATCCCTGGTGAAACGTTCCGGCTCTTTGTGTGTACTTGTGCCAAATGGTATTGAAAGCTAAACTAGACAGGGAAATGTACGGCAACGAAAATATGTCGTAGTTGAAAAATTTAAGAAAATGTTTTCCATTTTCAATGTAATCCCGTCTCAATTGTTTTGACAAACACTTTCCTCTTTCACGACAAAGATTCAACATTGACATTTGATTTTGAACATTTTGACGTTTAATAGATTGAACTGAATTTTTAATGTTTGGTATTGGCAACGTAGCATCCACTGCTGACGTGTTCATTGTTAAATAACTGCCAAAGTTAAAAAACATTAGTCCGGGAGTTTTGATTGTTGTCAAATCATTTTTAGCGTTAGAATTGAGAGACACTCCTCTAAAGTTTTTTTTACATTTTTGATCAGCATAAAAACAATAGTAAGCTTTGATTGCGTGTAAAACAGTGTCTTCTACAGAATACACTGCAACTTTCATTTCTCTAATGCATTTTTTAAGACTCAACAAACAATTTTTCCAAGGATTGGTGACGTTGCCCGGAAAAAGTTGCAATCTTTGTACGACGTCTGAAAGAATAGTTGATTTTTTTGTTGAAATTAACAATTGACATTTAGAAATGTAATCAAACATTGTTATCCAAGTTTTTTCATCCTTGTTTAACTCAAAGTGACATTCTCTCGTGTCATCTTTGTACGTTGCAAATCTAGCTTCGTTTTGGTCGTCTAATTCAATCCACAGCGACGCAATAGTTTCTGCCAATTGATTAGACAAATTGTGAAACTCTTGCAAAGTTAGACAGCCTAAATTGTAAGCTTGGTTTAGTCCACTCATTCTCACTTTAACTGCAGCGCTATTGTTTGTTTGAAATTCGTTGTACTCTATAGGAACGTCGAGCATAGGTTTTGGTTTTCTAATTTTAAAAACTGGAATAGGTTTTAACCAACGAAATCCCAAAGTGTAATCGTTTTTAGTAAAAGCTTCAATGTTGGGGCGAGATCGATCATTAAAAATCCAACACTCTAGAGAAGTGTGATAATCTAATCGAAATTCTTTTAGTTTTTCATTGGTTTCAAAAAACTGTAAAGTTTCTTGATAAGTAGTAGGATTTTTTTGTTCTTTTTGCAAATCGACCAATTTCCAAAGTGGCTCTTCCGGATTTAAGGGTTTTATTTTTAACACTGGCATTTGAGACAATCTAAAAATAGTTTGAACTAAAGCTCCCTTTTGATTTAAAATTATTCCTACAAACTGATTTTTCTTTTTTTTTCTTTGTTGAATTAAAAACCGATTGTCAAACAAAAGTTTGTATTGATTCTTATTTTGTTTTTGCAATACAATGTAATCACACTGCATGTTTATTTCAATATCTCGCAATTGCCAATGCTGATCTCTGACTAATTTTAAAAACGAATCATCTTTTTCTTTTTCAGTTGCTTTCCAATTTTTTAAAATTATTTTTCCGTTGGGAAACAAATTGAAAGCTTTACGGCAAGATAAAAACGTTTCTGAATTTTCTGTTTCCTTGGACGAGACGCCGTTGCTGAAGCACTGGATGGTTTTTGTAGACGGTACATTGGATGTTGAAAATAATTGATTGCAAACGTTCAAACTTCCACTTGGAATCTCTTCCATTAAACAAGAGTTGAGCGTTGACATTTTCTAGCAACGGCCACACTTGGTTGACAAACGAACCACTGTCAAACAACTGAAAGTCTTGAATGATTGCTGGGTTATTTAGACCGGCATAAAAGTTTCCCACCCACTCCCTCACCAAGTTTGTTTCAACGTTTCTCAGCTCGTATGTACCAGTAATTTGAAAATCAACATTTTCGTTTAACCCAAAATCATTTTCAATCAAATTTTTTGTTCGTTCTATTGCGTTTAGTCTGGCGAGAGGATCTTGTACAACGTCAGCAGGAATATTTACGTTGTACTGAACAACAAAATAATTTTTATCTCTTCCTTCTTGTATAGAATTATAGGCTATACAATCCACTGTCAAAAGTTGTTCTCTTCTTCTGGGCATGTTTAATCAGACTAACGGTGCCATTCCAATACTCGATTCCTTTTATCCTGAAAAAAAATTGTAAATTTTTTATTCGTTTTTGTGAAAAAGTATAAATAGATTACAATTTTAGGTAACTCCATCATTTGCAATGAATTCATCAAACATGAAGGACAACATTTTTCCTCTTTCCGAAGCTGGAAATGCTAGGATTGAGTTTAAAACGTATCGTTTTCTACTCTACAGCCATAAGGAGGGCACTAAACCCATTTCTCTAACTAAAAGCGAAATGACTCTTCTTTGCGAAAAACTTCCCGTTCTTCAAAAGGAAATGGAAAAACTTATGCAATCGGTGGACGGAGGGGGAGATAATTCGTCGGATAAACATGACGTTTCGTCCGACGAAGAGGAAAATGTCAGCTTTAAGGCTCAAAAGAGACGTCGCATCAATTCCGATGATTCTGATGATCAAATTAAACAACCTTCTAAGCAACTCGAAAACAAAACTTGGAAGACGTATCTTATTTCTTCCTACAAGAATTTTGAAACCAAGTTTTTTCTAAACACGTACGATCAAAAACCGTGGATTTGGTTGCGTCTTTATTTTGACGCCAACAACGATCCAAAGGCACCCGCCGATAGTAACAAGAAAAAGAAGAGAAAGGATATGAAACCTTGCAGAGGTGGAATCATCTTTAACGACGTCAACTCTGCAAACCTTACTAAATTTGTGAAAAATTTCTGTTAAATAATTTAAATCACTTAACCATTGGTCAAATAAAGTTTTTTATTAAAAATCGAGCATGACTTGGCAGTTTTTCAAATTTATTTCGTTACAATATATTTTACATGTTATTAAATAAAAAATCGAGCATGACTTGGCAGTTTTTGGTTGTGGTGCGATTCGCTTGCCCCCCACCCCCCCGGAATTTCCTCGAAAGCTGGTGACTTCCCACCCCCCCGGCGTTGGCAATAAGGAATTCGACGTTTTTCCCCAGAGTCGGGCGACCTCGGCGGATGTTTGCGGTGGCGGCTGGGACTCGGGCCGGCCGGGCAGATTTAATTTATTTCTTCTTGTTTGACTGAATCAACTTTTTTTTCTTGCAGACATTTAAAACATTGCATTTGCTGATCTTGGCTTAGTCCGTATTTGTTGACAATTAATTTGACAATTACATGTTCAATGTAATTACGATTTTCGTTGTCAACTAAATGAATGTTTTTGCACAAACCAATAAATGCGTAGAGAAACAAATAATCAGAAAGAAAATCGTCCCGTTTGTATTTCATGAGAATTCCGATAATGTGAGTAAACAACCCACGAATTAAATGAATCCTTGTGAAATTTCCCGAAGTTGGTAAAATTCCAGGAGAAAGGTCTGGCCGATCGCGCACAAAGCATTCGATGTAACGGTTCTTGACGGCATCAATGTCCATTTCATGAACAGTTTTCGAAGGTTGTACGTCCGATTTGTACAAAGATCTTGAACAAAATCCTTCAATTTTTGCCTTCTTGAATCGATGAACATATAGATGTTTGTTTGAAGTCACCATTACGTACAACGGAAAAATCGGTTGAGTTTTCGAATGAGTTTTCACGTTGATAGGTTCGGTTCTGGTAATGCTTTTTAACTTGTCAACGTCTTTTCCTTTTACCAAGATTTCAATGTTGCAATCATGAAGTAACAACGTAGATTTTGACTTTGTGAGAAAACGACCCACGCCCGGATCTGTAGTCATGTTGTGTGAGATTTGCTGAATCGGATTCTCAAAAATGACTGACTTGCCACAACTACTTTTACCACAGACAATCAATTGTAAAAGATTATCTCCGGCTTGTCTTTTGCAAGTGTTCATTGCCCAAAACACTAGCGTAAAATAATCTCTGATTGAAATGTTTTTCAACAAATCCTTGTTGTTTGTTTGAAAAGAAACATTTTCTTCGTCGTTGATAAAATTAAGAAAACATTCTTTGTAGTTGGCCGACCAGTCTTCGTCAATCGGAACTTCAGCTTTGATGATGCCGTATTGATCTTCCATGTTTTTCATCTCTTCTTGGATAAAAAGTTCCTTAATGATGGGTTGATATTTGTGGGCTAAGATCATGCTTACTTCGTTCATTTTTTTTTCAGCTTGTACAATTTTATCTTGAAAAGATAAATCGGCCGAAAATCCCAATTCGGTGCCATGTTTTTTTTGAAAAGTTTCTAGAAAGCTATGCATAAAAGCTTCTACTTTTTTTTCTTTTTCGCTAAGTAATTTAATTGACATTAATTTAATAGCATCTTCTTCGTCCTGTTCGTTTAATCTGTTGCTTTGGTCTTGTAACCATTCTTCCAAAGGCCTTTTTCGTTTTTCCCCCATGTTTGGTTGTTCAGGGTCTTCTTCATTAGAAGACGCCATTTCGACTGGTCTGCAAGAAAGTTGAAGCACGACTGATTACATTTTGAGTTTAATTTTTTTTGTTTTTTTGTTTAAAGCTGCATTTAACAAAGATTTATTTTTAAAATGAGATTCAGGAGTGAGAGATCTCAACAAATATTTGGTAAAAATAACAAATCTCATGTCCGGAACTTCGTTAGGACCACTTAATCTTGTTGCAGCATTTAAAAAATCCAGCAAAGGAGCTTTCGTTTTAGGTTGGTCTTTTATCATTATAGCTTTTCCTTTGTCGGTTATACAAAAAAACTTTGAGTTTAAAATAGATTTAGCCAAGTTTTTTGATTTCAATTGTTTGTTGTAAGGAAGTCCCGTATGAATGTCATTGGCAATGATTTCATTTACTAAATTCCAATCTTTTTCACAATCGGTTTCATCCAACGATTGATTTTCTTTTTTCTTTTTTTTACTCGTAACATTTTCTGCTTTAACTAACAGATAAGAACCCCTGGGCAAAGTTGCTGGGTCAATTCCCTCTACTTTAGCTTCGTTATCGTAAAACATATTTTCGTATTGATGTTGTTTGTGCAAATGCGGAAATATAACTGTGGGTTTTTTTTCGTCACCGGATTCTTGATCAAATATATTTTCAAATCCGCTGATTGCCAAAAAATGTGGTTTATCTTTTCTAGCAATTTCGTTCAACTCAAACAAGACTATATTTTTGTTTCTTTCAGCATAAGAAATGATAGTTTTGAAATATTCTTTCAATTCTGCATTCACAAAGAAAAATTGCCGTATGTGTTGAGCTAACTTTGTCCCTCCAGTTCCGCTAAAGTAAATAAAAATTCGATGTGCGAGAGAAAGCAATAGTTTAAATTCTTCCTCTGCAAAAATGGTTTGACACACAATAAAAAGAGACGCCAAATTTAAATGGTGAGCAAAAACATTGATGCAGTCTAAAATGTCTTTGGTTAAGCTGGGAACATCCTCAAAAATTAAAACAACATTGGAACTGAGATGATCTTTAGGTGAAAATTCATCTAAATATATAACTTCAATTTCTAACGTTTCATCTGCCAGTTGCAAATAGGGTTCACCGTTTACTTGAGGATTACACAACACTATAATTGCTTTTTCTATTTGTTTAACAAAACAAAAATTTCGATGTTTTAAAATGTTTATTAATAACGTGGTTTTTCCAGAATTGGTAGCCGAACAAATTACATTTACAGAATGTGGAAAAAATGGAACTAAATATTGATCAGTGACATGGGATGTTTCTTCTTCGAATTCCATTTCAACACTGACTTTACATTGCATTAATTTGGGAATATATAACCAGAATCAAAAATAACATTTTTTATTTGAAAACAATGAATGGCCAACATTTTTAAAACGTTTAAATCTAATTCAATGCTAATGTTTTCTTTTTGCAAATAAACTACATCTGATTGAAAATTGTGACTTTTTTTGGTAACTTGAAAAAAAACAGTATCAAACCATTTTTGAAACACACAAGTACCTTCAATTTTAGTTAAAATAGAATGATTGTTTGATTGAACTTTTAACTTTCGTATTTCAACAAATTGTTCATTCATGTTATTTTCAAACGAAGGCCAATAATAATTGATGAAAAATAATAAATCAATGTAAACAAAAATAGGAACACAGAGAGATTTTGTCATTGTTTGATGAAACGGTAAAGACTTTTCATTTTTTTTGATTGACGTCAAGTACACAGAGTTGAAATTTAGGTCGTCTTGATTCACCCCATCAAACGAATCGGATTGGTCGAAAAAAATAGTCGCTTGAATGCCTTCTCTGGTCTCAGTTGACGCCACAGTGTGGACGAGGGGAAATTTTGAAGACGATTCGGAAGACATCTTAAAAAAATTAAGGTTTGAAATCATAGTGGGACACACTGTTAACTCCAAAACGAATCATGTGTTTAACTAACGGTTCTTTTTTAAGCAAAAGCAAAAAATCAAAATTTTTCAGATAGCTAGAAGAAAAGTTTGGAAGATGGAAAGTTCTTGGTTCTGCCCTAGGGTCTAAAAGAGAGTTTGTAGCAAGAAGAAAATCTTTGAGAAGAGCTGTTCGAAAATGCTTTCGTCGAGCGTAAATCTCCATCGTGTCCAGGGCCAACTGATGAGCTTCATTGTGAAATTGATTGAAGACCAAAGTTGGTAAAATCATTGAAAATAAAGCGTCAGCCCAAACGATAGGATTCTCAGAATGAGACAAACTTTTCTGCCAGTCAAGACCATCATCCATGTCTTGTTCAAAATTGGACCAAGGCGTGTTGTTGGCGTAATGATGTAAAAAGTATTCCATGTAATGTTCTGAATTTTTGAGACCCGAAGCAGAAGAACGCAAAACATCTTCGAGCACAATAGAATCGTGGTTGTCGGTCACCTTTTGAACCACTTGATCCCAAACATCAACCAATGCAAAATATTGGAAAATGCTACGATGTCTTTCTTTGGTGTAATGTTTTTTCGAAAACAAGAGATGAAGGGTTTTTCTTAAATGATTAATGCAAATGGTCAAATGTTCCATTTTGTTTTTGGTTTGGGCTTTTTCTTTTCTTTTAACAAGAATAATCAATTCCATGCTCATGTTTTCAATAGTTTTGATCATGAGATCAAAATGGATCTTGAAAGATTGTTTGAAAAA
>Ga0208053_1000092_pt1 | contig 19951 bp, 14 predicted proteins | sample LakMenEpi20May10_FD_150719 | JGI IMG/M metagenome (GOLD analysis project Ga0208053, IMG submission 150719) | Freshwater microbial communities from Lake Mendota, WI - 20MAY2010 deep hole epilimnion (SPAdes) | ecosystem: Environmental > Aquatic > Freshwater > Lake > Epilimnion/Euphotic zone ... | reverse complement strand
CGATCTGGTGCTTACTAGTTGCTTACCTTTTAATTAAGTTACCTATCTTTTTTAGGAAAATTGTTAAGAATCAGGGAGATGTATTTGCTCTCTATGTATGTGGCTACACACTTGGCCGGATCTGGATAGAGGCAATTCGAATAGATGATGCAAATTATATATTGGGATTGAGGCTAAATATTTGGGTTAGCTTTATCGTATTTGCGGCATCAGTAATTTACTTAATTCGCAGTAATCGTCGTGGCTATTTATCTAATACCCAACCTGCAAGTTAGGATTAGGTCATGGGCTTAGAAGAGGTTCAAATACGAAATATGGAGCACCGCTCAAACCGCTCAAATTGGCTTCGAGCAGCCGTGCTTGGTTCAAATGATGGTTTAGTTTCAACTGCAAGTTTAATGATTGGTATAGCAGCTGCAAGTAAAAGTGAATTTATAATAACTGCAGGTCTTGCTGGAATTGTTGCTGGTGCTATGTCAATGGCAGTTGGTGAATACGTTTCAGTTAAATCCCAGACTGATATCGAAAATACTGACCGTGAACTAGAAATAAAACATCTAGAAGTAGATCCTGAGGGTGAATTCGCTGAGTTAGTTAACATCTATATGAAGCGTGGTTTATCAAAACCACTAGCTACTGAGGTAGTAGCAGCATTTTATAAACAGGACCCGTTGGATGCTCATTTACGAGATGAACTCGGATATTTTGAACATTCTAAAGCCCGACCAGTGCAGGCTGCTATTGCATCCGCTATTGCTTTTACATTCGGTGGTGTAATTCCCCTAGCCGGAGCACTGATTTCAAAATCAAATCAGGTAGTTTTTATTCTTATTTTTACAGCAGTTGGTTTAACTACTGCAGGCTTTATTAGCGCCAAGATTGCTGCCTCACCAATGTTTAAAACTATAGCTCGGATATTCCTTGGTGGAGCGTTAGGTGTGATCATTACCGCAGGAATTGGTTACTTATTGGGGCTGACTGGGATTTAAGTATCCTGCTATTATTTGCCTATCAAGTTGTAAAAGTTGGGCCATAGTCGTCCCGACCCTTTAACGGGAGCGACCATTTAATTGGAAATGAATAGGCTTTTTTCTACCACCCCAAATGCAGTTGGGTTATATGACCCTGCTAATGAGCATGACGCATGTGGTGTTGCTATGGTCGCAACTTTAAATAAGTTACCAACACATGAGATTGTTTCGAAAGCGCTTACTGCGCTAAGAAATCTTGAACATCGTGGCGCTTCTGGGGCTGAAGTAGATAGTGGTGATGGTGCAGGAATACTTATTCAAATACCGGATAAATTTTATAGATCAGTAGTTAACTTTGATCTCCCTAAAGCTAGCGAATATGCGACAGGTATATTCTTTGTTAATCCAGGAGAGACCGGCTATCAAGAGAGTATTGAAAAAATTGCTAAAGAAGAGGGATTAAAAGTCTTAGGTTGGCGAGATGTTCCAATAAATTCAAAATCTCTTGGTAAAACTGCGATTTCAGTTATGCCTGAGTTTAAACAAATATTTATCACTGGCGGTAAAAATGAGAATGATCTAGTCCTTGAGAGAATGGCATTTTGTCTACGCAAGCGAGTTGAGCACACACTTCCGATATATATCTCATCACTTTCCTCAAGGACGATTGTTTATAAAGGAATGCTTACAACTGGTCAGCTTGAAGAATTTTTTCCAGATTTATCAAATTCATTAGTTGAGTCTCCAATGGCTCTTGTTCATTCAAGATTTTCAACAAATACATTTCCATCTTGGCCCCTCGCACATCCATATCGATTTATTGCACACAACGGTGAAATAAATACAGTTAAGGGAAACCGCAACTGGATGAGAGCTCGTGAGACATTACTTGAAAGTCAATTAATCCCAGGTGATCTAAAACGACTATTTCCAATTGTGAATGAGTCTGGCAGTGACTCAGCTTCATTTGATGAAGTTTTAGAGCTGCTGTATTTAGGTGGTAGATCTTTACCTCACTCAATATTAATGATGATTCCTGAAGCTTGGGAAAATCACACAACCATGTCGCAAGAGCGTAAAGATTTTTATGCATTTCATTCTGCGCTAATGGAGCCATGGGATGGACCTGCCTGCGTTACTTTCACAGATGGCAAGCAAGTAGGCGCTGTACTTGATAGAAATGGTTTACGACCATCAAGGTTTTGGGTAACAGATGATGGATTAGTAGTTCTTGCTAGTGAAGTCGGTGTACTTGATTTCCCACCTGAGAAAATTATCCGAAAAGGAAGACTTCAACCTGGAAAGATGTTTTTAGTTGATATTCAAGAGGGTCGAATTATTGAAGATGATGAAATTAAACAATCACTTGCAACTGCTGCTCCTTACTCTAAATGGCTAAGTGCTGGCTTAGTACGACTTAGTGATTTACCTGCTAGAGAACATATCGTTTACCCACACTCTTCAGTTGTTAGAAGGCAGCGAGCCTTTGGTTATACCGAAGAAGAAATTCGAATGATTATTACACCAATGGCAAAAAATGGTGCAGAACCACTTGGCTCAATGGGCACCGATACACCAATCGCTGCTCTCTCTACCAAACCTCGCCTGCTATTTGATTACTTTGCCCAACTATTTGCTCAAGTAACAAACCCGCCTCTTGATGCAATTCGTGAAGAGCTTGTAACATCACTAGGAGCCTCAATTGGCCCAGAGCATAATTTATTAGATCCTGGCCCTGATTCTTGCAAGCAAATTTCCTTGCAATTTCCAGTAATTGATAATGATGAGCTTGCCAAAATAATTAATGTTAATGTCGATGGAGATCAACCTGGATTTGTATGTCATGTAGTTCGCGGTTTGTTTAAAACTGCAGGCGGCGGCAAATCATTAGTAGCAAGAATTAATGAAATTAGAGCGGAGATTTCAAAAGCTATTAGTGAAGGCGCCAGAATTATTGTTTTATCGGATAGAGATGGGGATGCAGAAAATGCGCCTATTCCATCCTTGTTATTAACTGCGGCTGTACATCACCACTTAATTCGCGAGAAGACTAGAACTCAGGTTGGCTTAGTTGTTGAAAGCGGTGAGGTACGAGAGGTTCACCATGTTGCATTACTAATTGGTTTTGGCGCAGCTGCAATTAATCCATATCTAGCGATGGAGAGTGCTGAAGATTTAGTTCGTCAAGGAGTTATCACCGGTATTACACCTGAAAAAGCAGTTAGAAATTTAATTAAATCACTTGGCAAGGGTGTGCTAAAAGTTATGTCAAAAATGGGAGTATCAACTATCGCTTCCTATACCGGCGCTCAAATATTTGAGGCAATTGGTTTATCCAAAGAGGTAGTTGATGAATACTTTGTTGGTGTTACATCAAGATTAGGCGGAGTTGGTATTGATGTAATTGCCCAAGAAACAATTAAGAGACATCACATTGCTTATCCGCCGGGTGGAGAAATACCTGGAGCTAAAAAACTGCAAATCGGTGGTGAGTATCAATGGCGTCGGGAGGGGGAGCCACACTTATTTGATCCTGAAACAGTTTTTACTCTCCAACATGCAACAAGGTCAAAAAGATTTGATGTGTTTAAGCGATATACCGAAAGAGTTGATAATCAATCTCGCAGATTAATGACATTACGTGGTCTATTTGATTTTAAAAAAGATGTAAGAAAGCCAATTCCAATTGAGGAAGTTGAGCCTATTTCAGAGATACTAAAAAGGTTTGCCACAGGTGCGATGTCTCTTGGATCAATTTCTCAAGAAGCACATGAAACCTTAGCAATTGCAATGAATCGTATTGGCGGTAAATCAAATACTGGTGAGGGTGGTGAAGATCCAGCTCGTAATATTCCAGATTCAAATGGTGATTTGCGACGGTCTGCAATTAAGCAGGTAGCAAGTGGAAGATTTGGCGTAACAAGTGAGTACCTTGTTAATGCAGATGATATTCAAATAAAAATGGCACAAGGAGCAAAACCAGGTGAGGGTGGTCAATTACCTGGAAATAAAGTTTATCCATGGATAGCCAAGATTCGCTACTCAACTCCTGGTGTTGGTTTAATTTCGCCACCACCACATCATGATATTTATTCAATCGAGGATCTTGCTCAACTAATTCATGATCTAAAAAATGCAAATAACAGCGCCAGAGTGCATGTTAAGTTAGTTGCAGAAGTTGGCGTTGGCACAGTAGCAGCCGGTGTTAGCAAAGCACATGCAGATGTAGTTTTAATTTCTGGCCATGATGGTGGTACCGGTGCATCTCCGCTTACATCTTTAAAACATGCAGGTGCTCCATGGGAGTTAGGTCTGGCTGAGACTCAACAAACATTAATGCTAAATGGTTTGCGCGATCGAATTGTTGTTCAAGTAGATGGGCAAATGAAGACTGGCCGAGATGTTTTAATTGCAGCGCTATTAGGTGCTGAAGAGTTTGGTTTTGCTACTGCTCCACTTGTTGTTTCTGGATGTGTGATGATGCGAGTTTGTCATTTAGATACTTGCCCGGTTGGTGTTGCTAGCCAAAACCCTGAACTACGAAAGAAATTTACTGGAAAACCAGAATTTGTTGAAACATTTTTTGAATATATTGCTGAAGAAGTAAGGCAGCTATTAGCAGAACTTGGCTTTAAAAAATTAGAGGATGCAATTGGCCAGGTTGAATTACTAGATACTAAATCAGCCATTGATCATTGGAAAGCAAATGGTCTAGATCTCTCGCCCCTACTTATTGCGCCAAAGGATGATTCACCAAGGCGGAATCTAACTAAACAAGATCATGGCCTAGTTAATGCCCTTGATAATGAGTTGATTAAACTATCAGCGGAGGCATTAAATAAAGCAACTCCAGTTAGGTTAGAAATGCCAGTACGAAACGTTAATCGAACTGTTGGAACTATGTTGGGTGCTGAGATAACCCGTAAATATGGTGGAGCTGGTTTACCTGCAGACACAATTGATATTACTTTCCATGGTTCAGCCGGACAATCATTTGGTGCCTTTGTGCCATCAGGTCTAACGCTAAGACTTTATGGTGATAGCAATGATTATGTTGGTAAGGGTTTATCTGGTGGTCGCGTGATTATTAGACCAGATGAAAAGGCAAAGTTTTCATCAAGTGCAAATGTGATTGCTGGCAATGTAATCGGCTATGGCGCCACATCTGGTGAAATAATGATTGCTGGCGTAGTTGGTGAGCGCTTTTGTGTTCGAAACTCTGGCGCAACTGCCATAGTTGAAGGTGTTGGCGATCATGGATGTGAGTACATGACTGGTGGAACTGTGCTTGTGCTAGGAAATACTGGTAGAAATTTTGCAGCTGGTATGTCTGGGGGTCGAGCATTTGTATTAGATCTTGATGTGCGATTAGTAAATACCGAGATGGTAGATATATTAGCTTTGCCAGGTGATCAAGAAGAGATTATTAAATCTCATATTTCAAAATTTTACGCAGAGACTGGATCAAAAATTGCTGGTGAGTTAATTAAGGATTGGCAAAGTGCTAAGAAACGTATTTCAATGGTGATGCCACGTGATTACGCTAGAGTTTTAGATGTGATGGCAAAAGCGCAGCGCGAGGGTTTGCCGATTGAGAGCGCAGTTATGGCGGCGATCAATGGCTGATCCAAAAGGATTTTTAACAACTAATCGTGAGTTACCAAAGCGTCGACCAGTTGATGTGCGTATTAAAGATTGGAAAGAGGTTTACCAAGAGCAAGAATTTTCCCATCTTCAAAAACAAGCTGGTCGTTGTATGGACTGTGGAATTCCTTTTTGCCACCAAGGATGCCCACTTGGCAATTTAATACCTGAGTGGAATGAGTTAATTTGGCGAGGTGAAAAGGCAGAGGCGATTGATCGCCTACATGCAACTAATAATTTTCCAGAATTTACTGGCAGATTATGTCCAGCTCCCTGTGAGACTGCTTGCGTAGTGGCAATTAATGCTGAAGCAGTCACTATTAAACAAGTAGAACTAAGAACAATAGAGGAAGCATTTCTTGAAAAAAGAGTTGTGCCATTAATTCCAGACAGATTATCTGGTAAAACCGTTGCAGTAATTGGTTCTGGTCCGGCTGGACTTGCCGCAGCTCAGCAATTAACTAGAGCTGGTCATACTGTTGCTGTCTATGAGCGAGCTGACAAAATTGGTGGGCTACTACGGTATGGAATTCCAGAATTTAAAATGGAGAAAGCAATAGTTGATCGAAGACTTTACCAAATGGAGCAAGAGGGTACAAGATTTAGAACTGGTATTGAGGTTGGTAAAGATATTACTGGTAGCGCACTACGTAATAAGTATGACGCAGTTGTAATTGCTATTGGTGCAACTAACTGGCGCGATCTTCCTATTCCTGGCAGAGATGCTAAAGGTGTATATCAAGCTATGGAGTATTTACCTTGGGGAAATAAACAGGCATTAGATGAATTAGAAGGTGAGCCAACAATTAATGCTAAGGGTAAAGATGTTGTAATTCTAGGTGGTGGTGATACCGGGGCAGATTGTTTGGGAACTGCTATACGGCAGGGGGCAAAATCTGTTACTCAACTTGAAATCATGCCAAGGCCTAGTGATGAAAGACCAAGCACTCAACCGTGGCCAACTTACCCAATGATTTACCGAGTTAGTAGCGCCCATGAAGAGGCTGGTGAGCGAATGTATGCAGTTTCAACTCAAGAGTTTGTTAAAGATAAAGATGGAAATCTTAAGGGGTTAGTGTTAGTTGAAACTGAATTTATAAATGGCAAGTTCCAACCAGTATCTGGCAGTGAGAAAGAGATACCAGCAGATTTAGTATTTCTGGCAATGGGATTTACCGGACCTGAGAAAAGTGATCTACTTACTCAACTTGAGGTTGAATTAGATGAACGTGGGAACATAAAGCGTGATGGCGAGTATGCAACTTCAGCAGAGGGTGTTTATGTCTGTGGAGATGCAGGCAGGGGACAATCCCTAATTGTGTGGGCAATTGCTGAAGGCCGAAGTGCTGCAGCAGCCGTTGATACATATCTTTCTGGACACACGCAGCTACCATTTCCAATAGAGCCAACCGCGCGTCCTTTGATGGTTTAAGGTCAATATATGCGTCGCGCAAAAATTGTATGCACTTTAGGTCCTGCAGTTGAATCAATTGAGAAAATTACTGAGTTAATTGATGCTGGTATGAATATGGCCAGACTTAATCTTTCACATGGAAGCCATGACGAACACCAAAAAAGACTTGATCTAGTTAGAGCAGCTGCGAAAAAGGCCAACAAAGCAGTTGCAATTTTGGTGGATCTGCAAGGCCCAAAGATTAGATTGGGTAAGTTTTCATCTGGTCCGCATGAGTTATCACGCGGAGATACTTTTACCATTACAACTGATGATATTGCTGGTACAAAAGATAAGGTAAGTACAACTTATAAAGGTCTACCTGGAGATTGCAAAGCCGGAGATGCAATCATGATTGATGATGGAAAAGTATCTGTTCAAGTAGTTCAGGTTAAGGGCAATGATGTAATTACCAAGGTAATTCAACCTGGAATGGTAAGTAATAACAAAGGTATTAATCTTCCAGGTGTTGCAGTTTCATTACCGGCGTTATCGGAAAAAGATATTGCAGATTTACGCTGGGGATTAAAGGCTGGCGTTGATTTTATTGCGCTCTCATTTGTGAGAAATGCGGCAGATATAAAGGATATCCATAAGATTATGGCTGAGGTTGGAGTTAAAGTTCCAGTTATAGCAAAGATTGAAAAACCACAGGCCGTTGAAAATCTGCAGGAAATAGTTGACGCTTTTGATGGAATTATGGTTGCCCGAGGAGATCTTGGAGTTGAATTACCAATTGAAGATGTGCCAATGGTTCAAAAAAGATGTATTACGATGGCAAGAGAGTCAGCAAAGCCAGTAATTGTCGCAACACAGATGCTTGACTCAATGATTAGTAACTCTCAACCTACTAGAGCAGAGGCTACTGATTGTGCAAATGCAGTATTAGATGGAGCAGATGCTCTGATGTTATCTGGTGAAACAAGTGTTGGTGATTTTCCTATTGATGCCGTGAAGGTTATGGCAAGAATTATTGAGAGAACTGAAGAGGTTGCGTTAGATCAAATTCCACCACTTAAACACTCACCAGCTACAAAAGCTGGCGCAATTACAAAAGCGGCAACTGAGGTCGGTTTAACAGTTGGCGCAAAGTATTTAGTCGCCTTTACACAAAGTGGTGATTCAGCAAGGCGAATGTCGCGGCTTCGATCACCTATTCCAATGTTGGCACTTACTCCTGAAATTGGAACATATAACCGATTAGCTCTTTCATGGGGAGTTGAATCATTACTTACCGCAACAGTTAATCACACTGATGAAATGGTTATGCAGGTGGATACCATTTTGATTGAATCTAAGCGAGTTAAAATTGGTGATTTAGTTTTAATCGTTGCTGGTTCACCGCCAGGAATACCTGGTTCTATAAATGCGATGCGAGTTCATAAAATTGGCGATGCTGTAAGCGGAGTCGCTGCGGCTTACCGAAAGTAATTTCGCTAAAAAAAGTAAGACCGATAAACTAATTCTCTCTAACGCCTCGGTACTCCAACGGTAGAGAGGACGGTCTCAAAAACCGTATAGTGTCGGTTCGAATCCGACTCGAGGCACATGAATACTCAAAAAGAAAAAGTAAGAGTGCTTGTTGCCGAGGATGAAACTATCATTCGGTTAGATTTAGTTGAGATGTTAACTGAAGCTGGCTATGAAGTAGTAGCGCAAGCAGAAAATGGCGCAATAGCAATTGAACTTGCAAAAGAGTTCAAACCTGATCTTGCAATTTTAGATGTGAAGATGCCAGTAGTTGATGGGATAACAGCAGCGGAACAAATTATTCCAATCGCCCCAGTATTAATGTTGACTGCATTTAGTCAACGTGAGTTAGTTGAACGAGCTAGGGATGCTGGTGTCATGGCTTACGTTGTTAAACCTTTCTCACTTGATGATCTAATCCCTGCCATTGAGATAGCAATAAGTAGGCATCGGCAGATGAAGCAGCTAGAAAAAGAGGTAGCAGATGTTTATGAACGACTTGAAACTAGAAAGGTTATTGATCGAGCCAAGGGGATATTAATGAAGGCCATGAATTTATCTGAACCTGAGAGTTATTCGTGGATACAGCGGACTGCGATGGACCGGCGGATATCAATGAAGGAGGTTGCCCAAGGTGTCATTTCACCAAATGATGTGCCGGGGCAGTAAGGAATTCGACTCTTACGCGTAAGTTCATAACTGAATTGTTATCAGGTAAAAATCATTAGTTGTTAAAAGCCCTACAAGGGATATACCCTTTCCCTCTCCCCGACGGGGGACATGATCATGAACGAAGGGTAAAAATGAAAAATCAACGCTCGATTTCCATTGTTGCCGCGATTGCATTAGCAGTTGGTACTGCTGTTGCGATTGCTCCAACATCGAATGCAGCTGTAAAAACTTTAACCATTGCATACCAGGGGCCGCTTACAGGTGAAGAAGCCCAAGTAGGTATTGATGAGTTAAATGGCGTTAAGTACGCTGTAAAACTTTTCAATGCAAAGAACAAAGCAAGATATAAAGTTAATCTAGTAGAGGTTGACGACCAAGGAAGTGGTACAGAATCTGCCAAGGTCGCTCCAGGAACTGCATCAAATAAGAAGATCATAGGATTAGTTGGACCAGCATATTCAGGTGCAACAATTGCAGCTCTTCCTTACTACAAGCAGACTGGTCTTCCTCTTATCTCACCATCAGCAACACGCGTATCAATTACAGATCCAGCACAAGGATTAATTGGATTCCCAGTGTTTCACCGTGTACCAGTTACAGACCGTGTCCAAGGTCCTGCGCTATACAAACTTGCAACTAAGGGTGTTACAGCACCGAAGGTTTTCGTAATTGACGATCAATCACCATACGGTGTTGGTTTAGTTGACTACATGAAAATTGGTGGAGCTACGCTTACCGGACAAGATAGCGTTTCAGATAAGACAACTGACTGGACTGCATCAATTTCAAAGGTAAAAACATCTGGAGCAAATGTTGTAATCTTTACTGGTTACTACGCTCAGGCTGCAACACTATTCCGCCAACTTCGTGACTCTGGTTATACCGGTGTTCTAGCTGGTGGCGATGGCGTACTTAGCCCAGGAATCCTTACATTGGTTAGCTCTTCAATTCTTGAAGGAGTTCGTCTAACAGGAGGAACTGTTCCACTTCCAGAGATTTCAGCCAAATTAGAGGCAGATTTCAAAAAGCAATTGGGAGTTTCTTCAGGAACTTATGCAGCTGAGTCAATCGATGCTGCAAACGTTTTCCTATCATGTATTTCAAAGGGTGTTTCAACACGTGCCAACATGCTTAAGTGCGTTAAGTCGTACAAGGGCAAGTCAATCACTGGTAGTGCACTTTCATTTGACCGCAACGGTGATACCGCTGGTGGCGTAATGAATGGCTTTGAAATCAAGAGCGGTGCTATCAAGTACACAGGTGCCGTAAAGTAATAATCTCTAGCTAACGCTTGAGATAAATAGTTAGCAAAGCGCCTAGTCAGATTGTTGCCTAGGCGCTTTGTACTAAGTAAGCGTATGATGAAATGAGAACAACGGAGGGGGTTCTGTGTTAGCTAATTTCCAGAATCAGTTTGCCTCTCTTACTGTGGGCGGATTAAGCCTAGGATTTATCTATGTTCTAATTGCACTTGGTTACACGATGGTTTATGGCGTCCTTCGAATGATCAATTTTGCCAACTCCGAGGTATTTATGTATGGCACATTTGCCAGCATCATAGTAATTCGTGACGTATTTAATTTTACGCAACAATCAGAACCGGCAACTGGGTTTAGATTGGCTTACATATTGTTCTTTTGCCTAATTGGTTCGATGTTGATGTCAGGATTATTGTCAGTGTTTCTCGAATTAGTTGCCTATCGGAGATTACGCAATAAGGGTTCAAATAAATTAGCTCCGCTGATCTCAGCAATCGGAATGTCAATTGTTCTAGCAGAATTTATGCGAATTTTAACCGACTCTAGATATGTTGGAAGCCCAAGAGTGATGGAAAAGAAAGTTCTTGGGAGTTTTTTTGGAGCCGAATTAAGAATTGATAATGTGATCATTGTTGTGTCTGGGTTGATTCTATTTGTTGGATTGAGTCAATTTGTAGATAAAACTCGCCTTGGGAAAGCAATACGTGCTGTTTCAATGAATGAAGATGCTGCAAAACTTATGGGAGTTAATTTAAATTTCGTTGTATCCGGCACCTTCCTAGTGGGTGGACTTATGACTGGAGCAGCAGGATTCTTCTATATTCTAAAGTACGAAAATACCTCATTTAATATTGGTTTTGAGTTAGGAATTGCCGCATTTACCGCCGCAATTCTTGGTGGAATCGGAAATATCAAGGGTGCATTCTATGGTGGCTTAGCTCTTGGTCTATTAGAAACTTATGCCAGTTTCTTCTTGGGAACACAGTGGAAAGCTGTAACTGTTTTCTTAGTCTTAGTTGTCGTACTTTATTTCCGGCCTAACGGAGTATTTGGTGAAGCCATTACTCAAACGAGGGCATGATGTTTAATTTAAGAGACTGGGGCGCCGATATATGGGAGAGATCAAGCCGTCCAATCAGGGTATTAATTGCACTAGGTGCAATTGCGGTTGCAGCTTCGCTACCACTACTCGGGGGTACTTTCCTTAATACTCCAGTGGCAGACTATGGATCTGTTCTAGTTTTTCCAGTTGCAATATTCGTAATTATGGCTTTGGGACTAAACATAGTGATTGGTAAAAGTGGGCTACTCGACCTTGGTTATGTTGCATTTTTTGCAATTGGTGCCTACACAATGGGACTTTTAGGAACTAAAACGAGTTTAAATTCTTGGGAAATTTTGCCTATCGGAATAGCGATGGCAATGTTTGCCGGTTTGATTCTCGGAGTACCCGCTTTGCGACTTAGGGGAGATTACCTAGCAATTATCACCCTGGGGTTTGGTGAAATTGTAAGAATTACTGCGTTGAATTTAAATTCAATAGGTGGAACAAATGGAATTGTTGGAATTCCAACACCACCAACTATATTTGGACTTGAATACACATTTGATAATCACAGACTTTACTTCTGGACATTTCTAATAATAATTCTTTTAACAATTTGGATGATTCGTCGATTAAGCATTCGACGATCTGGGCGCGCATGGGAGTCCATTCGCCAAGATGAAGATGCAGCGGAACTAATGGGAGTACCAACCTTTCGCTATAAGATCTGGGCGTTTGTTCTGGGAGCTTCGGTCGGTGGCGCAGCAGGTGTTTTATATGCTTCTAAGACTTTGTTTATTTCGCCAGATAATTTTACATTACAGGTTTCTATCCTAATTCTTGCTTGTGTGGTTTTTGGTGGCATGGGAAATATTTGGGGCGTAATTCTTGGTGCAATAATTTTGGGATATCTACCAGATAGAATCAGATTTTTGTCTGATGCACGATTATTGGTATTTGGTGCGGTATTAGTAATTATGATGAATCTGCGCCCAGATGGAATTTTACCCCGAAAGAAGCGTGAGAAAGCTTTGCCGGATAAGAGCCAACATGAGTGAATCAATTCTTAAGTTAAATAATGTAACCATGCAGTTTGGTGGCGTCGTAGCGCTCAATGACGTGACTTTTGAAGTTAAGAAGCAAGAAATACTTGGTCTAATTGGGCCAAATGGTGCTGGAAAAACAACCGTTTTTAATGTCATAACCGGCGTTTACCAAATTACCAAGGGGTCGATAGCATTTAATGGAAAATCAATAAGTGGCATCAAGCGATATCGAATCACTAAGGGCGGCATAGCAAGAACTTTTCAGAATATTCGACTTTGGGGCGACATGACTGCTCTTGAGAATGTAATTACAGCAACTGATACACATAAGAAATCTGGCTTATTAAGTGGGCTTTTTGGCTTACCAATTTCTCGCAGAGAAGAGAAACGAGATAAGGATCGCGCTCAAGAGTTGCTTGATTTCATTGGAATCGGAGAATATTCAGATCGATTGGCAAAAAATTTACCCTACGGTGTTCAAAGGCGCCTTGAAATTGCAAGAGCATTAGGTACTAATCCGAAGCTATTGCTACTGGATGAACCCGCAGCTGGCTTTAATCCAGCTGAAAAAGTTGAATTAGCTAACACAATTCGTAAGATCCGCGATGCCGGATATACCGTTCTACTAATCGAACATGACATGTCACTTGTTATGGGTGTATCAGACCGAGTAGTAGTAATTGATTTTGGCCAGAAAATTGCAGATGATCTTCCCGCAAAGGTTCAAAATGATAAGCGGGTTATTGAAGCCTATTTAGGAGTGCCTGACGATGCGTCTTGAAATTAAAGATCTACATGTTCATTATGGAAAAATTGAAGCGATAAAAGGTATATCTGTTGTCGTTAATGAGGGTGAGATTGTCACACTTATTGGTGCTAATGGTGCAGGAAAAACTACAACCCTTAAGACTATTTCAGGACTAAGGCCGGTAAGTTCTGGCAGCATTGTTTTTGACGGTAAAGATATTTCAAAACTTCCTGCTCATGATCGAGTACGCCTTGGAATATCGCAAGCTCCAGAGGGCAGAGGAATTTTTCCAGGAATGACCGTTCTAGAAAATTTGGAAATGGGTAAATACCACCTAAAGATGAAAAGTACCGAAATCAAAGAGGATTTAGAGAAGATCTACTCCTTGTTTCCAAGATTAAAGGAGCGGGCTACTCAAGCAGGTGGAACTTTGTCTGGTGGAGAGCAGCAGATGCTTGCTATTGGTAGAGCATTAATGGCAAGACCTAGGGTTCTGTTATTAGATGAGCCATCTATGGGATTGGCTCCGCAAATGATTGCTAACATCTTTAGAATTATTACCGAGATAAATAAACAAGGTGTAACTATTCTTCTAGTGGAGCAGAATGCTCAACAAGCACTTAGTCGTGCACATAGAGCATATGTATTAGAGACAGGTTCAATTACAAAAGAGGCTAATGCTAAGGATTTACTAAATGATCCTCATGTAAAGTCAGCTTACCTTGGAACCGGCGCGCACGAGATTTTCTGATTAGCGCTCTGCGAGTATTAAGCAAGTAATTCGTGCGCTACACGTACGCTCACCTTTATCATTTGTAATCTCAACTTGATATGAACAGATAGTTTTTCCTAAAGAAATTGCAGTGGCAACCGCGGTCACTACACCAGTTGTAGCAGATTTATGATGGGTAGCATTAATATCAATTCCAACAATTTTTCTATCAGATCCAGCATGGAGTTGAGTTCCTATTGAACCTAGGCTCTCTGCTAAAACAACGTTAGCACCACCGTGAAGAAGCCCAATTGGTTGGGTGTTACCTTCCACCGGCATTGTGCCAACTAATCTCTCAGGTGATGCCTCGATGATTTCAATACCCATTTTTTTATCAAGGGCACCGATACCTCTTTTTAGAATTGCTTCAAGAAAGTCGCTCATGCCTATTAGTTTAACCTGTTACTGCAATTAGAATCCCAATATGAGCACCGGCCAGAGGCGATTACTACTTATCGATGGCCACTCTATGGCCTACCGTGCGTTTTATGCTCTGCCTGCTGAAAATTTTAAAACCTCAACTGGGCAACCAACCAATGCGATCTATGGATTTGCAAGCATGCTAATTAATCTAATTAAAGAGGAGAAACCCACTCATATAGCTGTGGCATTTGATGTTTCAAGACGAACATTTCGTACTGAAAAGTTTGCTGATTACAAAGCAAACCGAGCATCAACTCCTGATGAGTTTCGCTCGCAACTATCCCATATTAATGAAATGATCAATGGGTTTGGTATTAAACACTTTGAATTAGAAGGTTATGAAGCAGACGATATCATCGCAACTTTTGCTAAGGCAGCTGAGAAAAAAGGGTTTCAAACTTTAATTTGTACTGGTGATCGAGATTCATTTCAATTAGTAAATGGGAAAACAACAGTTTTATATCCTAAAAAAGGTGTTACCGAGATGAATCGAATGACGCCCGAGGCGGTATTTGAAAAATATGGCTTAACGCCAAAGCAGTATCCAGATTTTGCAGCACTGCGCGGCGACCCAAGTGATAATTTGCCATCTGTTCCAGGAGTAGGGGAGAAGACTGCCACTAAATGGATCGTTGATTATGGGAGCCTGGAAAAACTATTAGAAAAATCAGATGAACTTGGTGGGAAAGTAGGTGAGTCTTTGAGAACAAATATTGAGATGGTAAAGCTAAATCGAGAACTTACTCACTTATTAGATGATGTGAAAATAAATTCTGACATTGACGATCTAGCTTGGGCAGGCTTTGACGCAGTATTAATGAGTTCATTTTTTGAGAAATTAGAGATCAGAGCCCTAAAAGAGCGTCTTAAATCTTTACCTCAAATAGGTGGAGAACAAGTTAGTGAAGTTTCTGTAGTTGTTAAAGTGCTTAGCTCAAGTGAACTCGACTCGATCCTAAGTGATCGAAAAGATTCTATTGCAGTATCGCTAGAGGTGGTTGAAGAAAAACTTATAAGTTATGCAATTGCCACTAGTGAGAGTGAAGTTTTTTATGTTAACAGCGCTGAAATTGGAAGCTGGATAACAAATCCAAATCTGTCTAAGTATGTTCATGGTGGTAAATTTGCTTTAAAGAAACTAAAAATGAAGGGATTAGAAGCGGATATAGAGATTCTGGCATATTTACTTAACCCCGGTAGTAGAAATCTTTCATTAACTGATCTAGCTGAAAGATTGTTAGGAGTTTCATCTAGTGATGAAAACTTATTTGCCGCTTTTGAGCCAAAAACTGCGGCATGGACATTTACTTTACAAAAAGAGCTTGAATCAGAAATCAAGGCAAAGGCGATGCATGAATTATATTCCAACCTTGAACAACCAACGCTATTACTACTTTCTCAAATAGAGGAGACTGGAATAGCAGTTGATCAAATTAAATTAGCAAAGTTATCCGAACAGTTTTTGAAGATTGTTTCAGAGGAAACAAACTCTGCATATAAAGAGGCTGGGCATGAATTTAATGTTAATTCTCCCAAGCAGTTACAAGCAGTTTTATTTGACGAATTAAAGCTTCCAAAGACAAAGAAGATTAAAACTGGCTTCACAACTGACGGTGAAAGCTTAGAATGGCTTGCGGTAAAGACTAAACATCCATTACTTAAGCACCTCCTTAGAATTAGAGAGGTGAGTAAATTACTTGCCACAGTCGATGGATTAATTGCTGCAACCGCATCTGATGGCAGAATCCATACTAGTTTTCAACAAACAGTTGCTGCAACGGGTCGCCTTTCATCAACTGAGCCAAATCTTCAAAACATTCCGATTAGAACAGATGAAGGCCGGCGGATTAGAGATTGCTTTATAGCCCAGAAACCTTTTGAGAATTTATTGACCGCTGATTACAGTCAAATTGAAATGCGAATTATGGCCCACCTTTCTAACGACAAAGGTTTAATAGAAGCATTTGAATTAGGGGAGGATTTACATTCAACTGTGGCATCACAAGTTTTTGGAGTTAAGTCAGCAGAGGTAGATTCTGAAATGAGGCGAACTATAAAAGCTATGTCTTACGGATTAGCTTATGGATTATCTTCATTTGGTTTAGCTCAGCAACTCGATATTGATCCTAATGCTGCTTCACAATTGATGAGTAAATACTTTGAAAGATTTGGTGGGATTAGAGAGTATTTAAAGACTGTGGTTACAGCTGCTCGCGAAAAGGGATATACCGAAACAGTTTTAGGTAGACGGCGATATCTTCCTGATTTAAATCATGAGAACCGCCAACGCAGAGAAATTGCCGAGCGAGCTGCGTTAAATGCACCAATTCAGGGATCAGCTGCAGATATTATTAAAATTGCCATGCTCAATGTTTCTAAAGAAATTAGCAAGAATCAACTGAAATCTCGATTACTGCTACAAGTTCATGATGAATTAATTCTTGAAGTAGCACAAGGTGAAAAAGATAAGCTTGAAGAAATAGTTAAAACCCAGATGGCCAATGCTTACCAATTAAGAGTGCCACTTGATGTAAATATTGGATTTGGTTTGAGTTGGGATTTAGCAGCACATTAAGTATTAGATAAATAGAGCAAATATTTATGGTGGATTTGAACAAAACACCCGATTATCAGGCGTAAATCTGTTCATAGGCTTTCCAGTTTGACCCTGCGCATACTTGGAAAGTAACCTTGCCCGTCCCTGTCCCTACTAGTTGAATTACCCTCGGAGTACACCCACCTAATGACCCCCTCTCAAATTGCTGTAAATGATGTTGGATCTGCAGAAGATTTTTTAGCCGCTATCGAAGGCACAATCAAAAATTTTAATGACGGAGATTTAGTCTCAGGAATTGTTGTTCAAATCGATCGCGAAGAAGTATTACTTGATATTGGTTATAAAACAGAGGGTGTAATTCCATCTCGTGAGCTATCTATTCGCCACGATGTTGCTCCAAGTGAGTTAGTAAAAGTAGGAGATCGTATTGAAGCGTTAGTACTTCAAAAAGAGGATAAAGAAGGCCGTCTAATTCTTTCTAAGAAGCGTGCTCAGTATGAGCAAGCATGGGGAGATGTTGAAGGAAAGAAAGAACGTGATGAAGTTGTTACAGGAACTGTAATTGAAGTTGTTAAGGGTGGCCTAATCGTTGATATCGGTCTTCGTGGTTTCCTTCCTGCATCTTTAGTTGAAATGCGTCGCGTAAGAGATTTGACTCCATACATTGGTCAACAAGTTGAGTGCAGAATTATCGAGTTAGATAAGAACCGAAATAACGTAGTTCTTTCTCGTAGAGCATTTCTTGAGCAATCACAGTCTGCTTCCCGAACTACATTTTTAAATCAACTAACTAAAGGTCAGGTTCGATCTGGTGTTATTTCATCAATCGTTAACTTTGGTGCATTTGTTGATTTAGGTGGAGTTGATGGATTAGTTCACGTATCTGAATTATCTTGGAAGCATATTGATCACCCATCTGAGGTCGTAGAGGTTGGCGATGAGGTTACAGTTGAAGTACTAGAGGTAGATTTTGAAAGAGAGCGTGTATCACTTTCACTTAAAGCTACTCAAGAAGATCCTTGGCAAGCATTTGCTCGCACCCACACAATTAATCAAGTTGTGCCTGGTGAAGTTACCAAACTAGTTCCATTCGGTGCTTTCATTAAGGTGTTTGAAGGAATTGAAGGTTTAGTTCATATTTCCGAACTTGCTGAACGCCATGTTGAAATTCCAGAGCAGGTAGTTCAAGTTGGGGATAAGTTATTTGTAAAAATTATTGATATTGATTTAGAGCGTCGCCGTATTTCCCTTTCATTAAAGCAAGCTAATGAAGGTCAAGAAGTTGAGGTTGAAGCATTTGATCCAACACAATACGGAATGCCTGCTCGATACGATGCTGCTGGAAACTTTATTTATCCAGAAGGCTTTGATTCCGATACTCAAGAGTGGAAGCCTGGCTATGAAAGTCAACGTGAAGAGTGGGAGCGTCAGTACGCTGAAGCACAATCACGTTTTATGGCACACAAGAAGCAAAAGTCTGAGGCTAAGGCAGCAGATGCTGCAGCTCCTGCCGCACCTGCGGGCGAGTAAGGTTTAACTTAAATTTGGCCTCGGGAAACTGGGGCCATTTTTTTATTGTGTAGGGTTTAACTTATGTTAATAGTCGCTTTAACAGGTGGAATCGGATCCGGCAAAACTATGGTCGGTGAGATTTTTGCTGAACTTGGTGCGTTAGTAATTGATTCAGATCAACTAGCACGTGAGGTTGTTGAGCGAGGGAGTAAGGGCTTTGATCTAATTGTTACCGAATTCGGTGATGAGATTCTTAAAAATGGGGATTTAGATCGCGCAGCATTAGCCTCTTTAATATTTAAGGATCCAAAAAAGCGCGCCAAGTTAGAGGAGATTACCCACCCTCTAATTCGACAATCTTTTGCAAAAATAGTTAGTTCTGCAGGTAGTGAATCAATTATTATTAATCAAATTCCTTTACTTGTTGAATCAAAGCATGATTACAAATTTGATCATGTAATTACTATTTCTGCACCTGAAAAAATACGAACCGAGCGCCTAATAAAGCGAGGTTTAACACTTACCCAGATTGAGCAAAGAATGAAAGCTCAAGCAACAGATACTCAGCGAGAAGTGATCTCTGATACCGTGATAGTTAATGATAAATCTGAGCAAGAATTACTTGCCCAGGTTGAGAAGGTTTGGGAAAGCCTTAAAAACAAAAGTAAGAGTAAGTAATGAGGCCAATAACAGATTTGACCCGACGGGTTGAGCCATTTCAAGTTATCAGTGATTATGTCCCTTCCGGTGATCAGCCAACTGCAATAGCAGAGCTTGTTCAGCGTTTGGCAAAAGGGGAGCAAGATGTTGTGTTACTTGGAGCAACTGGAACTGGAAAATCTGCAACCACTGCTTGGTTAATAGAACAAGTACAACGTCCAACACTAGTTATGGCGCCAAATAAAACTCTAGCCGCTCAGTTAGCAAATGAATTTAAAGAGCTATTACCAAATAATGCTGTTGAATATTTTGTTTCTTACTATGACTATTATCAACCTGAAGCATATGTTCCTCAAACCGATACATTTATTGAGAAAGACTCATCGGTAAATGATGAAGTGGAAAGATTGCGTCACTCAGCAACAAATTCCTTACTAACTAGGCGAGACGTAATTGTGGTTGCAACCGTCTCCTGTATTTATGGTTTAGGAACTCCGCAAGAGTATGTAGATCGAATGGTGCGGCTAAAGGTTGGTGATTTCATTGATCGAAATCAATTACTCCGTAAATTTGTTGATATTCAATATAAACGAAACGATATGGCTTTTGAGCGGGGTACATTCCGTGTTAGGGGTGACACAATTGAAATCATTCCGATGTATGAAGAATTGGCACTTCGAATTCAAATGTTCGGGGATGAAATTGAAAAAATAATGACT
>Ga0208053_1000086_pt1 | contig 20605 bp, 33 predicted proteins | sample LakMenEpi20May10_FD_150719 | JGI IMG/M metagenome (GOLD analysis project Ga0208053, IMG submission 150719) | Freshwater microbial communities from Lake Mendota, WI - 20MAY2010 deep hole epilimnion (SPAdes) | ecosystem: Environmental > Aquatic > Freshwater > Lake > Epilimnion/Euphotic zone ... | reverse complement strand
CAAATCCGCACTAACCATAACACTCGTTTGGCAAGATTGGGTTTCGGGCTTAATTTGATGTTGGTCTTGTACTTTCATTGTTTAGTCTTAAATTTAAAATTTCGGTATTCTTTTTCCCAACCTCGCCAAGCACGGGAACGTTATAACTCAGCTTTTGACGAACTGAATAAATAAGCTAATTTTCCAGGAATAAGCATTTTTACTTTTACACTTGTTCCATTCCAGAAACTTTCTTCTATATCATAACTTTGAATTATTCCGTTATGCCTCTCTACTTTTGCAGTTAAATCATTCGCTTGAGCTTTTGTTTTTAAAACTGCTGAAAAAAGTAAATACTTAATTCCGTTTACTTCATAAATTAATTGTTCCATTTTGTGTAAATTAAGCCGAAGTGATAATATATGTTAACCGCTATTCAGGCTTTAGGTTAAATTTAATTACTGTTTTGTTTCTGTAAGATTTAAGATTTGTTTTTAATTAAAAGTTTGGGTGTGATTTTCCCACCTGCATCAAGCCACAAAACGTCAGTAGCTATTCAAACAACTATAGGTTCTTCGCAAAACGAACATTTAGAAAGTTGAATCATTTTATTTCTGCTAAAAGACCATTTTTTAACAATTTCTAAATCTATTTTTGATAATTCATTATAATTTTCAATATCGCTAACAATTCCGTTTATGTCTAAAAATTCGCTTTCAATTTCTGTGATTATGTGGTCTTTGTTTTTGTGGATAAACGGTTTTGAATTTGGGTATAACTTTTTAATGAATAAATGAAATTGATAACAGCCACCTTGCATAAAAATTGACTGAATATATTTGTCAGTCTCCCGCAAAGAGTTTACTAGGAATAAACAACTGCTAACACTCTTTTGCATACATTGCGGGCCTTGTGGTTCAATCATATTTTCGTTTCGCATCATATTTATTTTAAGTTAGAAATTTTATCTTTACGAAGCCCGCAACGACAATAATTATCCGTTTTATTTATTTTAATTTAATGAATTTCAAGTACTCTTTGTTTACAGCACCGATAGATATAATTTCACATTCTTTTTTTCCTAATTGATCTACTATTTGTTTCTCAATAAATGGTTCAATTCTTATTTTCTTTTTTTCTATTGGTAATTTTTTTCTACCTGCCATTTTGTTTAGTTTTATATTTATGGTACAAATCTAATTAAAAAAATAATATAAAATACAAAACAATCGTTATTTATAATGAATATAAATTGTATTTTAGTTGTACTTTTATTCAAAATAAAGTTATACATTTGCTTAAACTTTAAAACCAAACAAAATGGCACGAAACTCAAAACTAGAATATCAGGAACTAGAATATAACGGTGTAAGATTGACCGTGTGTTTCACAATTAGCGGTAAATATTATCCCGCTACTCATTATGAGCCTGCTGAATATCCAGAACTGGATATAATGGAGGTGACAGCATACGACTCCGAGATAAATCTTATAGATGCTCTCGGTGATGACAAAATAGACGAAATAGCCGATATATTAAAAGATAAAATTGAGTACTAATGGAAGCAAATTACACAGTTTACAACGGCCAAACTTGGAATGAACAAAGATTCTTTGTAGTGGCAAATATGGAAGGGCTTAATAGCATATCAATATATGGTTTTAAATACCTACCGAAAAGATACACCTCCGATATTGGAGTTTGGAAAATTAAACAACTTAAAAATAAATAATTATGAGCGGACAAGAACAACATCAGAATTTCCTAATGCTTCAAATCAAAGCGTTACAAGTCGAAAATGAACGACTGAACAATGAATTACGAAAAGTTAAAGACGTGGCTTTTAAAGTTAGATTATCAGACCCTAACTTCGACAAGCCAATATCAGAAATCGAAATTAACTACGAAATAATTAAACCATGCAGTTAATATTAATATTAATCGAATTGGCTATTATTGTCTTCCTTATTTGGGGGGCAAGACTGATAATTATTGACAATGAAATTTTGTCAAATGAAATTAAGGAATTGGAAAAATCTAACAAGGAATTATTAAACGCAAATTATAAATTAACACAAAATGGGAGCAAGTAAAGAAATGTTTTTGGAATTAAGAGCTGAAGAATTTGCCGTAATGTATGATCATTCATTCACAAAAAAAGATGCTGTACTAACTGGTAAAAGAATGGTAGATGAAATCCTTGAAGCTGGGGAAATTGAACCATTACAAATATGGGCAAATATTTGCAGATTAAAAGAGGTTGTTAATTCCGCCGATGCCGAGTTTAGGAATCGTATTGAATTATTTGACAAAACAAATATTCATGGGGTTGAATTTAGTCACGTAAATGGTGGCGATACTTTGAATTATAAAGACGATCCGATTTATCTTGATATTTTTAACGAACTTAAAGAACGTGAGGAGTTGTTGAAATTAGCTTACAAATCAAAGAATGAAATCTATGATAGCGAAGGAATTGAAGTTGCAAAAGTTTCAAGTTCACCAAGAAAAAGTAGTATTACTATTAAATTTTAATTATCTTTACAAAGTGTTTGGTCAGAAACACAAACAAAAAAATCATTGAAGCCTATCTGACCCAATTCTGACCGATTGGAATTTAGATGGGCTTTTTAAATTAAATCATTATGAAAAATGAAATTCAAATAATGCCAGTAAATGACATTATGATTATGGCAAAAACTTTTGCCGAAAGTGGAATGTTTACAGATGCAAAAGCAATGGGACAAGCATTTGTTAAAATCCAAGCTGGCCAGGAAATAGGAATCCCTCCGTTTGCTGCAATGAGTGGTATTCATATCATTCAAGGGAAACCAACTTTAGGGGCCGGGTTAATTGCTTCCACTATTAAAGGCAGTGGAAAGTATGATTATAAGGTAAAAGAACTTACCGAAAAGAATTGCAGTATCGAGTTTTTTCAAGGTGCTGAATCAATTGGAATTAGTTCATTTTCTATCGAAGATGCTAAAAAAGCACTTACAAAAAATATTGATAAATTCCCAAAAAATATGCTTTTTGCACGTGCGATTAGTAACGGTGTGAAATGGTATTGTCCTGACGTGTTTTCTGGTCCTGTTTATGTTCCAGAAGAGATGCCCGAAGTTACAGTTGACGTACAACACGTTGAAGTAGTTGAAACTCCAAAAGTGCCAACATTAAATCAAAAGCAATTCGACAAACTTTTGACTATGGATATTGAAACGGTGGAAAAATATATTTCTAATATCGAAGAGGGCAAACTAGAAATTACTGACACGCAATATTCTCAACTAGGAATATATCATTCTGAATTATTAACTCAAGCAACAAAATAAACTATGGAAATTCAAGGAAAAATTAAAATGATTGACACCACTAAAGAAGTGGGGACAAGTGGATTCAAAAAGCGTGACATCGTTGTCACAACCGACGAACAATACCCGCAAGACATTCTAATTCAGTTTGTGCAGGATAAATGCGAAATACTTGACAAGTTCAAAGTAGGTGAGAATGTGACTATCTCGATCAACATTCGTGGCCGTATGTGGACTGATCCAACAGGAAAAGAAGTATATTTCAATACTTTGCAGGGATGGTTAATTAAACATGATGCTACTACTCCAGCACCTACTACTGTGCCAGTAGCAGAATTTGCACCGGCACCGAAACAACCTGCTGGACAAGTTGAGGATGACGGGCTCCCTTTTTAATAAATAAAAATACTAAAAACTACCTTATTTTTACATATTTGAATAAATAAGGTAGTTTTTTAAATCTTAATTTTACCAAATGAATAAAGAAAATAAGAAACGTTTTGAACAATTATATCTTAATTATACTTTAGAAAAGTATCCATCGTTTATTGGACGTGAAAATACTTTACCTCCGCCAAAACTCAAAGAAGCTGGTGCAAATGATTTGACTAGACTTGTCATTGACTTCTTAACTTACAACGGTTCACAAGCCGAAAGGATTAGTTCACAAGGCCAATACCGAGATGGTAAAAAACAAGTAACTGATTGCATAGGTAGGACCAGGACAATAGGGTCTGGAATTTGGACACCAGGAACCTCAACTAAAGGCACGGCGGATATTAGCGCAACTATTAAAGGACGTTCAGTTAAGATTGAGATAAAATGGGGTGCTGACCGTCAAAGCGATGCACAAAAAGAATATCAACTATCAATAGAAAAAGCATTAGGAATTTATATTATCGTGAAAACTTTTGACGATTTTATATTGTGGTTCGATTCTTTTTCTTAAATTTACAAAACCGTAATAATATGCGGTTTTTTTACCGAATTAATGTAATAAAATTATAACACTATGACAGAATACAATAAATTTTTAGAAACAAAGCGTAAAACTTTTATAGAAAGTGGCTTTAAAATTTCAGAATCAAAACTAAATCCATTATTAAAAGACTTTCAAAAGTTCGGAGTTAAAACTGCTTTATTTAAGGGAAAGTTTGCATTTTTTTTTGATTGTGGTTTAGGTAAAACATTTTGCCAATTAGAATGGGCTAAACAAGTTTCAATAAAAACTAAAAAGAAAGTATTAATACTTGCACCTTTGGCAATAGTTGAGCAAACAAGAAACGAGGCTATTAAATTTGGTATCGATTTAGATGTTTTTGATATTACAAATTATGACCAATTAAAAAATACAGATACTTCAATTTATTCTGGAGTTGTATTAGATGAATCTAGTATATTAAAAGGCCGTGACGGTAAACTATCATCATTGATTATTGAAACTTTTAAAACAACACCTTATAAACTTTGTTGTACTGCTACACCATCTCCAAATGACCATATAGAATTAGGGCAGCACGTTCAGTTTTTAGGATATGATACTTACGAAAATATGAAAGCTATGTTTTTTGTGCAGGATCAAAAAATAAAAACAAATGATAAATGGAGATTAAGAAAACACGCACAAGATGACTTTTGGAAATATGTAAGTAGTTGGAGTATGGCAATAGATAATCCTTCAAGTTTAGGTTTTTGTAGTGAAGGTTATAATTTACCAGAAATTGAATATATCGAACATATTATTAAAGTGGAAAATTTAAGCGAAAATCTATTTGGAGATGTAGCAGTTTCCGCAACTGATTTACATAAAGATTTAAGCCGTTCTTTTGATGCAAGGATTGAAAAAACTTTAGAATTGGTAAATGCAAATGATAACCAAAAAATTATTTGGGGCTTGAAAAATGCAGAAACTGATGCTTTAGGCAAACTAATACATAATAGCGTAAATGTGCAAGGGTCCGATAGTCCAGAATATAAAGCAAAGCATTTAAATGGTTTTGCAAATAATGATTTTAAAACATTAATTACAAAGACTTCTATTGCATCATTTGGTATGAATTACCAACAATGCAATGAAATGATATTTATGAGTTATGATTTTAAATTTGAGGCATTTTATCAAGCAGTAAGACGCTGTTATAGGTTCGGTCAACAAAGAAAAGTAACTGTACATATTCTTATTCCTGAAAGTCAAACGAATGTAAGACAAACAATTTTAAAAAAACAAACTCAACACTTTGAAAGAATTAAACAAATGGCAAAATATACAGCTGATATGAATTACAAAGAAAATATAGAAATTGACGAAGTAAAAGAAACTGAAATTAAAACAGATAATTATTGGCTATTAAATGGCGATTGCGTAGAAGAAATAAAAAAGCTAAAAGATAGTAGTGTTGATTATTCTTTTTTTAGTCCTCCATTTTCTGATTTATATACCTATTCAGATGATCCAAGAGATTTTTCAAATGTTCAAAATGATGATGAGTTTTTTGCACACTTTCAATATTTAGTTCCTGAATTAAATAGAGTTTTAAAAAATGGTCGTTTAGTTTCTATGCATATTATGCAGGGTACAACTGGAATTGGTAAAGATGGTTTTTTATCAATTAAAGATTTAAGAGGAGATTTAATACGCTTATTTCAAGCGAATGGATTTTATTTTCACGCTGAAGTTATGATTCGAAAAAGTCCACAATTAGCAGCTATTAGAACTAAAAATACTCAATTAATGCACGGTCAAACAAAAAGAGATAGTTCCATTAATAGACCAGGACTTGCGGATTATATTATAACATTTCGTAAATCAGGAAAAAATGAAGTGCCAATTAAAAATGATATTGATTTTGATACTTGGTGTAAACTTGCCGAGCCTGTATGGATGGATATAAATGAAAGCGATACAATTTCAAACTTTAGAAAAGCGAGAGGAAACAATGATGAAAAACACATGACACCAACTCAACTGACTGTTATAAGAAATTGTTATCTACTTTGGAGTAATAAAGGTGATACTTGTTTTAGTCCATTTGGCGGTGTAGGTAGTGAAGGATGCCAAGCATTAAAAATGGATAGGAAAAGCATAAATATAGAGCTTAAAAAGTCTTATTTTAATCTTAATGCTTATAATCATAAAGCATTTAATGAAGAAAAAAATTCAATCCTAACATTATTCTAATATGAAAAAATACAAATTATTTATTAAGCAAAGAGGACTTAAAATAAGCTGGATAGCTGAGCAATTAAATATAAGTCAACCAAGTTTATCAATGTACCTAAATGGTAAACGAGAAATGCCTTATGAAATTGAGCAACGATTAAAAGCTATCTTATTATGAAATTAAAAGAAGCCTTCGAAAGACTACGTTTCACTCTAACGAAACAAAATAAACCGAACCAAACTGATATAGATGCCTTCAATGAAATAGGCAAGTATTTTGCTTTGCATCAAAAAGACATCATTCAGGATAATCTTTTATTCGCTAAACTTTATGCATTCACCTTATCGGAGTTGCTTACTTATTATTCTGACGTAGACTTTGCCAACAAGGAATTGAACAAGGTTTTAAATGAGCCTGTTTGTATTGAGAAGCTGTCTTTGTCACTTCGCACAATGGAACTCAAAAACTACTTTGCACAAAAAAAGATACTAGATCCGTTTCTAAAAACTAAAACGGTTAAGGAACTCGAAGAAATCCACGAAAGATATTTAGACAAACTACCACAATTAGACCCGATAGAGTTTGCGAAAGTTGGTAATAATTGGAGTGAAGACGCAGTTATCTACAATTTAGAATCAAATATTAATTTATCAATCCAAAATTTTAAAAACAATGTTTGAACCGATACAACTAATACCAATAATAGAAAACAAAGAAATATCCTATCAAGACATTCTTAAATATAGAATACTTCCAAGCGATACTATTCCTATTCCAGATGTGGCCCTATCATTTTTTGAATCAATGGTCATGACACGTAAAAATATATCTTGTGTTACCGGAAAAGCAAAAGTAGGTAAGACTTTTTTATTAACTATTTTAAACATGGCTATGCTACACAAAGGAGAATTTCAAAATACTTTAAAATCATACCTTCCAAAAGGAAAAGATAAAATATTGTATATTGATACCGAACAATCGGACTATCATATTTTATTAATTCTGAAACGTATTTTAGATTCAGTTGGTGAAAAGAAAATTGATAACTTATTGATGTTTAACTTCGATGCAATAGACATAGAACAACGAAGAAATTATACACGTGATTTAATATACAATACCGAAGGTTTAGGAGTAGTTATAATCGATGGTATTGCCGATTTGATATATGATACTAATGATATTAAAGAAAGCTCTATAATGGCGTCAAATTTAAGAAAATGGAGTGTGGAACGTGATATTCACATTATAAACGTATTGCACCAAAATCCAAGTGAAAATAGTAAAATGAGAGGGCATTTAGGAACGATACTAATGAACAAATCTGAAACTGTTATTCAGATAACTTCCGATAAAGAAAACGAATCCATTAAAATAGTTGAAACTTTAAGCACAAGAAATAAAAAACCCCTTCCATTTGCTTTTGAAATATCTGAAAATGGAGTTCCTGAAATTGTAGATTATGTTTTTAGCAATACGCCAACTAAAAAAAGAACCAAAAAAGAATTGTTTGAATTATATAAAATTGACATTTTAAATGATATTTTTGGTAGTTCAAAAAATTTAGGATTAGGACGTGGAGAGTTTGAAGATAAATTTAGAAGGTCTTTTTTATCAAAAACAGCCGAAACAGTGAGTGAAATGTATGCGAAAGTTTACAGTAAAGATTTAATTGAAACATCCTATGTTTTTAAAAATCAAGAAGATAGTAAGTATTATCTCGGAAACGTAATTGAAAATCAAAATTATATATTTTAATGAATAATTGTAATAAAAATAATATTAAAAAGTGGTATAAAACACACTATACCACTATACCATACCACTATACTGGTATAATGGTATAAACGCCTTATATATAAAGGCGTTTATACCAACCAACTATACCAACTAAATTATGCCAATATGAAACACTTAATTTCAGCAGATGCCAAACTAAAAATAACGGCAGTAAATAGAGAAACAAAAAAAGAACACGAAACTATCATGACTTATTCAGAATGGGTCAAACTAAAAAAGTCCTTTGATTACGATTGGAAGGCAGTAGCTCTATGAAAACAATATCCCAATTTGCCAAAGTATGTGGTGTTGAAATTCATATCATACGATCAATAATGAAAAGGGATAGTATCATTCCCCGTAATCATGGAATACAATCACTCGATAAAAACCAGCAGGATATAATTGCCAGGATATTATATTTTGAAGGTAAAATTGAATATCTTACTTTTGAAAGTAAAATGAATAATATGGCCCCAAATTACGAAAACAGAAATGATTTTATAAAATTAGGTTATATTAAATAATATTTTGTAATTTTGTTTATTATGGCACGACCACACGGGACAAAAAACATAGAAACACCTGAAAAACTTTGGGAGCATTTTTTAGCTTATAAAAAAGAAACCAAAAGCAATCCTATTACTGTAAAGGATTGGGTTGGTAAAGATGCTGAAACTGTATTTAGAGAAAAAGAAAGACCATTATCAGTTGACGGTTTTGAATGTTGGTGTTACGACAATGGAATTATAAGCGATTTAAGTAATTATTTTGCTAATTCCGATAATAGGTACTCAGATTATTCAACTATCTGTCAACGCATAAGAAAAGCTGTAAGAACAGACCAAATAGAGGGAGGGATGGCAGGGATATACAATCCGAGCATTACTCAACGTTTAAACGGATTAGTTGAGAAACAAGAAACTGAAATAAAAGGCAGTCTTAACATTCCAAATATGCCAGATATTGGAAACAGATAATAAATACTTATTTTCAAAGGCTTACTTCAAAGTTTTAGATTTAATACAATCAAATCCAAAAGAAACAGTATTTATTATACGTGGCGGTCAAGGAGCTTCAAAAACAATATCTATTTTAGAGTTAATAATTCAATCCCTTATAAGTTCAGAAAAAGAAGTTTCTGTTTTAAGTTCGGAATTATCTAAAATGAAACGGACTGTGATCCGTGACTATAAAAAGATTTGTAAAGATTGGGGAGTTTTGAAAAATGAAACTGATTTTAACAAATCCGAAAGCAAACACGATTATTTTAACGGTTCTTATTTAGATTTTTTAGGAGCAGATACAAACGATGTCGGAAAAGGATTTAGACGTGATATTCTTTACATAAATGAAGCGGACAAATTAGAAATTGACACAGCAGTTCAATTTATATCCCGTTCAAAGTTAACCATAATTGATTACAACCCAGATTGTTTATTTTGGGGTGATGACTATATAAATGAAAATAATTTAATTACTCTCACTTTTGAGGATAATGAATATTTACCACAAAGCGAAGTAGATTCTATATTGGATTATAAAACAAAAGGATTTCATAATCCTAATTTACCATTTGAATTACTTTTTAAAGACGAAAATATTAAAAATAAATATTGGGCTAATAAATGGAAAGTTTACGGACTTGGTATGATTGGTTCATTAGATGGGGTTGTTTATTCAAATTGGGGTGAAATAGATACAATTCCTGAGGGTGCAAGATTATTGGGTTATGGATTAGATTTTGGCTATTCAAATGATCCAACTGCAATAATTGAAGTTTATAAATGGAATGATAAAAGGATTTTAAATGAAATATGTTATTCAAGAGGGTTAAGCAATGAATCAATATCAACAAAAATAGATACTAGATTACCTTGCTTTTGTGATAGTGCAGAACCTAAAAGTATTGATGAATTAAAGAAGTTTAAAGTTAATGCTTTACCAGTTACAAAAGGAGCTGATAGTATTAATTATGGAATTCAAATAATGCAAAAGGAAAATTATTTAGTTACTTCAAAATCAATTAACCTAATAGATGAATTTCAAAAATACACTTGGGCAAAAGATAAAAAAACAGGCGATGCTTTAAATAAACCTATTGATAAATACAATCATGCTATGGATGCAGTTAGATATCATGAAATGGAAAGCATAGGACTTGTTAAAGAATTTTTCACATTTTAATAAAAATTTATATATCTTTGAATAAAATTCTTTTATAATGGCAAAAAATCGTATAGCTTTAGCGTGGGATGCGCTCACAAATCAAAATAAAAATTTATTTAACGAAAGTATTTATAAACTAGTTGGTGGCCTAACCTCAACATATAACCGTACTTTAGAAGTGTTAATTACGCAAGGTTATGGAAATAATCCTGATGTAAATGCAATTGTAAACCAACAAGCATCAAAAACTACAGCAGTACCATACTGCATTAAGAAAATCGAAGATGAAGATGCTTTAAAAAAACTAAAATCATTCCCTAATAATCCCACATTTCAACAAAAGTTAGTAATAAATAAACTCAAAAAGAAAGCATACGAAACGGATACTGAACTACCTATGCCGTTGGAACGTCCAAATATCAACCAATCATGGAATGATATATTTTTCTTATATAAACTATATTTAAAAGTTTGTGGAAATGTTTATTTATATAAACAAACAGTATCAGACGGAATGAATACCGGTAAGCCGGTACAGCTTTATATTTTGCCATCTCATTGGATGCAGATTGTTTTAAAGAAAAATGCCAACTTAATTAGCATTGAAAATCCTATTGATTATTTTATAATGGAGCAGGGTAATCAATTTGTTAAATTTCCTGCTGAAAATATAATACATATCAAAAGACCTAACCCATTTTATGACAATTCAGGGTCACACCTTTACGGTTATTCTGAGCTAATGGCAGCAATACGAAATATTAATAGTTCCAATAATGCTATTGATAATAATACTAAAACAATGCTTAACAGTGGCGTTTATGGTTTTATTCATGCTGGAAGCGGAGGCACACCATTAACATACGAGCAAGGACAATCTTTAAAAGAAAGACTTGTCGAAATGGACAATAACCCAGCAAGATTGTCTAATATAGCTGGAGCTTCACACGATGTAGGTTTTACACGAATTTCATTAACAACTGATGAACTTAAGCCTTTTGATTATTTGAGTTATGATAGACGTACACTTGCAAACTGTTTGAATTGGAATGTGGATCTATTAAACGAAGAAAAGAACGGGTCAGGATTTGGAGTTGATACAATGAATGAAGCCCGTAAACGTGTAATAACCGATAATATTAAACCTGATTTAGATTTGTTAGCCGAATATCTTAACTTAGAATTTATACGTAAATTCAAAGGTTATGAAGATGCGGAAATAGAATGGGATATATCGGAACTTCCAGAAATGCAAACAGATATGGAAACAATGTCTAAATGGGTTAATTCAGTTCCTTTAACATTGAATGAAAGACGGGAAGTGTTCAACTATGAAGAGATTGATGACGAAATGATGAATGAAATTTATATTCCAAACGGAATTGTAAATATAAATGACCCATCACTTAACACCATGTTAGATAATGGACAAGCTACGGTATAGGCAAGAAGTACAGGCTTATAGAATTGTAAGACGTAATTTTATTAAGATAATTAATAATATTCCTTTCAATAATATGGCTAAATTAACATACCAATCTTTGATTTATGCAAACGTAACAGAAAGTCAAATCAAAGAAATGTATAAAGAAATTTATGTTACTTTAGGACTGCCACAATTCAAAAGAATAAAAAAGAGTATAAAATCAGATATTGATTTTGCAAGTATTTTAGATTTATGGCTTAATTCAAATGCAGGTTATCGAATTGTTTCAGTTCATTCTACATTGATTGAAAGTATTATAAAAGTTATTTCAGACGGTTACGATAATAATATATCAGTGGCCGAAATAACACGAAATTTACAGTCAAAGTTTGGATTATTCAAGGACCAAGCATTACGAATTGCAAGAACTGAAACAACAACTGCTACTAATTTAGCAACTGTTTTAGCTGCACATAGTTCAGATTTTGTTTTAGAAAAAACTTGGATAAGCGTACAAGACAATAGAACACGTCGCTCTCCAAAGTCAAAGTTTGACCATTTAGACATGAACGGCCAAGTGGTTTCAGAATATGGGATGTTTTTTGTGGGTGGCGAAGATATTGAATATCCGGGTGACCCAAAAGGAAAAGCTGGAAATACTATAAATTGTCGATGTAAAGTAGTATTTACAATAAAAGAAGATGCGGACGGATTACCAATACGAAAAATAAATTAAATTTATTTAGACTAATTAAAAATAAGTAATATATTTGTATTATGGAATTTAAACAATTATCATACGACCTCAAAGAATTAGACGAAACTAAGGGAATTGTAACGGCTTATGCCAATACTTACAACTTCAAAGATTCTGACGGTGATATTTCCGCCCCAGGTTCATTTGACAAAACAGTAACCGAGAATTTTAAACGGATTCGTGTTTTAAAGGACCACAATCCAACCATGATGATTGGGGTTCCTTTATCAATTAACACAAAAGATTCTTACGGATTATTGACCACTTCGCAATTTAATTTAAGCAAAGATTTAGGTCGTGATATGTTTAGTGATATTAGACTAATGCACGATAGTGGGCTTAATGCTGAACTATCTATTGGTTATAAAGTAATGCAACGTGACCAAAAAGACAAAAGCATTATCAAAGAATACAAGTTAATGGAGTATTCTTTTTTGTCCAGTTGGGGGGCAAATCAATTATCAACTGTTCAGGACATAAAATCTATTAAAAGCCATTACGGTTTAATGGAATTAATACAAAAATCTTATGACTTGCCTTATTCAGATGAAAGACTAAGACAAATTGAAACATTATTAAAATCACTCGATAAAGAGCCGTCAGAAACTGACACTTTGAATTTAGAGCCGATTGCTACATTGGAAACTTTAAAATTATTTAAAAACTCTTTAATCCTTAAATAAAATGGACGAGAAATTATTAGCCGAATTGGCACAAATTAAAAGCGGTTTGGAAACTAAAACTGCTCAAGAAGTAAAAAGCGCAATCGATGCTTTTGAAACTAAACTTTCTGCATCAAATAAAACACAATTTGAAGCTGAATTAAAAACTGCTACCGAAGCAATCGAAGCTAAATTTACTACTAACTTGAAATTAGTTCAGGATCACGCAGACAAATTGGATGTGAAATTGCAAGAAAAACAATCTGAAACTAAAAATGAAGATTCTTTAGTAAAGTCAATCAAAGACAACTTTGAAGGAATTGCTAATGTTCGCAAAGGAAATGCTTTGCAAGTTAAGACAGTTGGTAATATGACTTTATCAAATGTTTCAGGTGACGCTCCTAGAACTTACAACAACGATGTTGTAATGATACCAGGTCAATTAATTAATGTTTCTGACCTTGTTGGAAGTGTTAACATTGAAGGAGGTACTTATACATATCCACGCGAAGGTGCTGGCGAAGGTTCAATTTCTGCACAAACTGAAGGTAGCTCAAAATCTCAAAGAGATTACGATTTCACAATGGTAGATTTGGCCACTAACTTTATTGCTGGATTCACACGTTACAGCAAAAAAATGGCTAACAACTTGCCTTTCTTAACCTCATTCATTCCAAATGCTTTGAGACGTGATTACGCAATTGCTGAAAATTCAATTTTCAATACTGTTTTAGCTGCTGCCGCTACTGCATCTGCTCAAATCATTACTAGCAAAAACAAAATTGAAATGCTTTTGAATGAAATCGCAACTCAAGAAGGATTGAACTATACTGTTAATGGTATTGTTGTAAGACCTGCCGATTATTGGGATATTTTGAAAACTGAAAAATCTACTGGTGCAGGATATGGATTACCAGGAATTGTAACTTTAGAAGGTGGGCAATTGAGAATTAACGGTATTCCAATTTACAAAGCGAATTGGTTAGCTGCTAACAAGTATTACGTTGGTGATTGGTCCCGTATAAATAAAATTGTTACTGAAGGACTTTCTTTGGAATTTAGCGAAACTGAAGGAACTAACTTTGTAACAAATAACATTACAGCACGTATTGAATCTCAAGTTGGTTTAGCCGTGGAACAACCTCTTGCTATTGTTTACGGAGATTTTACATCTGTGTAAATTCTTACAAATAATAATTAATAAAAAGCTCTCATTATTGGGAGCTTTTTTGTATATTTGTATTTGTAGAGTCGTCGCTACAATAAAAATATTATAAAATTCCACCATTGATAAAGACGACGACCTTTTGATATGGTGGTTTTTACATTATGGAAAATTGGAAAAATATTGAAGATTTAGAAGTTAGTAATTTAGGTAATTTTAGAAGAAACGGAATAATACTAAAACAGTATGAGCATAGATATTTGTTTGTAATGTTATTGGGAAGTAAAATAAAATCTTCACATCGTTTAATTGCTTTAGCGTTTATACTCAATCCTGAAAATAAACCATATATTAATCATAAAGACGGCAATAAATTAAATAATAGAATTGATAATTTAGAATGGGTAACTGCTAAAGAGAATACAAATCACGCATTAAAAACAGGTTTACAAATAAGACATAAAGGAAAAAAATGTTTCCATTATGGAAAAAGAGGGGGTGAAGCAAACCGAGCTAAAAAAGTATTAGACACTTCAAATAATAAAATATATGATAGTTTAAAAGACGTTGTAAAAGATAGTATTTATAGTTATAAAAATTTATCAAGACAATTAACAGGAGAAAGAAAAAATAAAACTACATTTGTATATGTTTTTTAATTTTTGGTTGGTTAATTTTAAGAACCGTTTGTTTATTCAAACGGTTTTTTTTATATCTTTGAAATATTAAATTTTTAGTTATGAAAAAATACAAAGTAATAAAGGCTTTTTTTAAGTTATCTGAAAAGAAAAACTATGTTATTGATGACGTTATTGAATTAACGGACGAAGAAGGAAAAGCGATGGATTGGTATGTAGTGGCAATAAAACCAAAGAAATAATGACAACTTATTTAGATATTATTTCGTTAGAACAGGCAAAAATATACTTAAAAGTCGATTCTGGACAAACTGAAACAGACGACGAAATTACAAGTATGATCAATAGTTCTTTGTCTTTTATAGAAAAGAGAACAAATCATATTTTTAAAACTAGAGAAAAAGTATATTATAAAGATTGTTCTTTGGTCCAACAAGTAAAGGTGTATGATTTTCCTATCCAAGAAGCACCAACTGATACTACTGTACGACCTTTGTATTCAATTGTGCCAACTGTTAACGATACAGTTACTTTAACAATTGGATATATTTTATTAGACGACATTCCAAATGAGTTAATTGATGCAGCTTTGCAAATTATAAAAGTTTGGTTTTATGAATCAGAGAAACAAGAAAATACCTCATTAATACCTTTGAGTGTGTTACAGGCAATTGATGCTAATAGACGATTTTTATAATGATAGCCAGAAAATACACTAAAGCAATAGCAATATGGCAAACTACAACCGCCCCCGATGGTTATGGTGGAAACGTTGTTACTACTGCTTTATTACAGTCTTTATGGGCAAACTTAACGGCTAAACGTTCGTCTAGGTTAAATGAAAATGGGCAGAATGACAACTTCGTTCAAATTATTTTTACAATTAGAAACCGTTACGATTTGGATTTATCAATCAAAGATAATTTTATAAAATACAACGGATTGACTTATAATATTGATTCTATTTTAAATGTAGATTTAAATAATATTGATATTGAAATATATGCAACTCAAAGGGATTAATAGCGTTATTTCTGATATACGAAAGTATGGAAAAGAAGCTGAAAAAGATATTGCTGGAGTTACTGAATTAGTAGCGCGTAATATTGAGAAATACGCTAAACAAACCGCTCCCGCTAATTTAGGTAAATTAGGACAATCAATACAAGCTGAAAAAGTAAATGATTATAATTGGAATATCGAAGCTGGTGGAATATTAGCACCCTATGCCCCATTTATAGAATTTGGAACAGGTGGATTAGTTGATGTACCAACGGAATTAAAAGAGGTTGCAATCAAATTTAAAGGAAAAGGAATAAAACAAGTAAATTTAAGAGCAAGACCTTATTTATATCCTGCATTATTAAAAGGCAGAATTGAATATATTGACAAACTTAAAAAAGTATTAGAGAAATATGGTAAATCCAAATAAACACGTAAGAAAAGCTATATTTGATGCTGTAAATGAAACGTATCCTTGTTATGATATGCAAGTAACTGGAAAAGTAAACCCAACGCAATATGTTATTATTTCAACACAAGATAAAATTGATTTGAACCCTAATAAATGCGCTCACCGTTGGGAAGTTTCAACTCTTTTAGATTTGGTTTGCATTTATAATGGACACGGTAATACAGGCAGTCGATTAGCAAATGATGACATGGAAAATACAGTAAAAGATTTAATTGCTAATATAGAAGTTGAGGGTTTTACTGTTTTAAACCAAAGAAATGAATATCCTAGTAATTTAGATTCTAGCACATCAACACAAACTGTTTATCGTAATTTTATCCGTTTAATTCTAACTTTAGAATAAAAATTAAAATTATTTATATTTAGTCTAAATAAATTTATATCTTTGAATTAAAATTAATTTAATACATTAGAAATTATGAGCATAAAAGGAGAAAATAGTATTATTTACATTTGGACTGGCGCGGCGTATAAACCAATTGCGTGTTTGACATCAAACAGTTTGAACTCTACCCTTTCAATGATTGAAAGCACAACTAAATGCTTCCCGGGTGTAGTTAAGAAAACCCCAGGGCAATTTAATTATTCCATTGATGCAGAAGGCGAGTATATAGACACGACATCTGTGGGAGGTGATACTGCTAAAGTGTCTCACGATGCGTTGTTAGCTTTACAAATGGCAAAAACCAAAGTGGTTTGGAAATTAGATACAGATGTTACAGACGCTACTTCTATAAAGTATTATGGAGATGCTTACATTACTGACTTATCAGACACCGCTGGCAGTGGTGATGAAGTTACGACATTTTCTGCTACTTTAGACGGGGATGGTGCAATAGTGTTAACTGATCCAAACGATTAATGAAGTCAATTACTTTAAACATTGGGGGAGAAGATAGAGTTTTCTATTTTGGATTAGGTTTTTTAGGAAACTTATTAGAAACTGAAAATATATCAATGAATGAGATTGATGCTAAATTGGCTGAAAATCCTTTTAAATGGATTCCGTTAATTATGTTTCACAGTTGTGCATTTGGTTTTAAACGTAAAAATGAAAATCCTTTATTTGATGCTTTTGATGTTTCAGATTGGATTGATGAGGTTGGAATAGATAGCGAAGTTGTTACAGCCTTTTTTAAAGCTTTTACTCAATCTTTAACTAAAGACGTTCCAAAACAACCCGAAGTAAAAAAAAAGGTGACGAAAAAATAAACTGGAGCGAAGATGTAATTTCTTTTGCCCTTGGAGAGTTGAAATGTCCTAATTTGGATTTCGTTTACGATATGACGTGGGCAGAATTTCAAATTAGGATTTTTGCATATAAAAGGATTGATTTATACCATTGGCAAAAGATTAGAGAGATAATGTGGACTAGTTATATTGCGCCACATCAAGACCCTAAAAAGATGGTTAAAAGAAAAGAATTATTCTTACCTTTGAATGGAGACAAAAAGAAAAATACAGGGGTTTCAAAAGCGCAAAAAGAAATATTTTTAAAAGAGTATAAGAAATGGCAGGAGGTAAATTAACCGTACAAATTGGTGCAGACATTACCGATTTTGAGAGAAAACTCAAAGAAGTTGAATTTGATATAAAAGAGCTGTCAAAAGTAAAACTTGACCGTTTAAAACTTGGTTTAGACACAACTGCTATAAATTCTCAAATAAAAGATGCTAAAAACTCATTAAGTACCTTAAGAGATTCAGTAGGCAAAACAGGTAGTGCAATAGGTGGTCAATTTACCAAGCAAACCGCCAATGGGTCAAACGCCTTAATGCAGTTTTCACGTATCGCACAAGACGCGCCTTATGGTATTATTGGTATTGGAAACAATATTACCGCAACCGCTGAAAGTTTTTCTTATTTAAAACAACAAACAGGCTCAACAGGAGGCGCATTAAAGGCTTTAGCTTCATCTTTAATGGGTACTGGCGGTATTTTATTAGGTGTTTCTTTACTTACAACTGGATTGACCTTGTTATCACAATCGGGGTTAAGCGTTGGTGATGTTATTGATAAAATTACAGGTAAATTTGACGCATTTGGAGAATCTATTAAAGACGCATCTATAAAAGCATCTGAATCTGTAGGTGCTGAAATAGTAACTTTAAAAACATTAGTTTCAATAGCGCAAGATGAGACTAAAAGCAGAAAAGACAGATTAAATGCTGCTGATAAATTACAGGAATTATATCCTAAAATATTAGGTAATTTATCTGACGAAACTATTTTGACAAAAAACTTATCAAAAGAGGTAGGGATATTAGCAAATGCACTAATATCTAGAGCAACAGCTTCGGAAATTTCACAAGTTGCTGGAAAATTACAAGTTGAAATATATAAAGAAAACGCAGCCCTAATTAAGCAAAAATCAATATCAAAAGATATAAAAGATGAAACAATAAGGCTTGTAAAAGAAGCACAACAACAAGGGAGTAGTCAAGAATATATTAATAGTTTATTAAAAGGAGGAAAAGATGCTTTAATTGATACTTTAGCTTCAGAAAATAAAATAAGAAATGTAATAATATCTAAAACAAAAGCTTTAGAAAGATATGGCGTTGTTTTAGGTAAGATTACTTCACAAGGAGATATTTTAGGGAATATACCTACCCAACCGAAAGCATTAGCAACACAAAAAGTACCAAAAGTAAACCCCAATGAGGGTAATGTTTTTAGACCCTTTTTAGAGGGTAATATTAGTTCTAGTTTGGTACCTGAATTAGCATTAACATTCACAGACCCAACGGAAGGATTTACGGAATGGAATAGCAAAGTACAAGCAGGACTTACAACTGCTGAAAAAGCTTTATTGGATTTTAATTATGCTGCTGCTGAATTAATAAATAATTCAGTTGCAAATACATTTAGTGATTTAGGCACTGTAATCGGTGAAGCATTGGCAACTGGCGGAAATGTTTTAAGCGCAATAGGTACAACTTTATTGCAAAGTTTAGGTAAATTCCTTTCGGATATGGGGGGAATGCTTATTCAATACGGAACTTTAGCAGTTGTTAAGGGTAAATTAGACTTAGCAATTGCAGCGGGAGGTCCTATATCAATTGGGGCAGGATTAGCCGCTATTGCAGTAGGAGTTGCATTAAAAGCGATAGGTGGTGCAATTGGTACAAAAGCTAAAAGCGGAGGTAGTACATCAACTTCCACAGGTTCAGATGCCAACAATCGTTCATTTTCAAGTGGTAGTTTCAGTTCAAGTACTTCAAGTGGTGGCGGAACAGTTGTATTTGAAATAGCAGGACAGAAATTAATAGGTGTACTTTCAAATACTTTAAATGCAAATAAACGTTTGGGAGGTCAAACAACTTTAGCGATATAATAAATGGCAAATAAAATAATAATACAATTTACTGAAAATCCAGATGCAGGATTAGGATTCACTTATTATTCTATGCTATTCGGTTATAAAATACCTTATGCAAATAGTCTTACCGATGTTTTAATTACTTATTTACCATTTGAAAATACTGAAACTCTATTTACAGATATTGCAATAGAAGCCACTTTATCGCAAACGATCGATAAAACAATTCAAAGGTTAAAAGATAATTTTATCAATGATAAAGTAAGTTATACTAGGGTTAGCAATACAATTGAAATATTTATAAATGTAGATTGTGAAACTAATTTAACCGAAACGAATCCAAGTTTAATAGCTTATGTCGAGGAAGTTCCCGTTATATTTCCTGACTTAAAATATTATATTAAATGGGATGATTATTTTTTAAGCATACGACAAAAAAACTATCAAGGATTTTCAACTGAAATTTTTGGAAATGTAGTGTTAAAAAAAGGAACGGTTGAGGAAATACTAGACCCGATTAGAGGTACAGGATTAAATATTGATTTAGAAGCAACTCCAAGCCTTACTTTTGATGAATTTCTTTTAGCGGATGAAATGACCTATACCGTTCAATTAAAAAAAGGTAATCAAACTATTTTTAACGGATTTATTAAACCAGACGGCATACAACAATCTTATATAAATGATATTTGGCTTGTAAATATCGAAGTTATTGACGGTCTAGGCGCATTGAAAGACTTGTCTTTTGTATATCCTGATGG
>Ga0208053_1000084_pt1 | contig 20618 bp, 24 predicted proteins | sample LakMenEpi20May10_FD_150719 | JGI IMG/M metagenome (GOLD analysis project Ga0208053, IMG submission 150719) | Freshwater microbial communities from Lake Mendota, WI - 20MAY2010 deep hole epilimnion (SPAdes) | ecosystem: Environmental > Aquatic > Freshwater > Lake > Epilimnion/Euphotic zone ... | reverse complement strand
CCTAAAAGTGAAAAAACAGACCTAAAAGTGGAAAAAGTAAAAAATTTTCAACGAAATTATCTTGAAAGTGAAAAATTTTTCTCTAAGTTTTCGCGTTATTTTCTTGAAAGGGAAAATTTCCAAAACCTAAAAGTGAGAATTCCGGAAAATTTTTCACTAAATTTTCGTATTTTTTTGAAAGTGAAAAAATTTTCAAAATCTAAAAATGATTTGAGTAAAATTTTAACCTAAAAGTGGAGCGCTTCCTAAACCTAAAAATGAAAATTTTCAAGGAAATCTTAAAACAGAACCTAAAAGTGGAAAAAGTAAAAATTTCAACGAAAATTATCTTGAAAGTGAAAAATTTTTCTCTAAGTTTTCGTATTTTCTTGAAGGGAAAATGAAGGGAAAATTTCCAAAACTCTGTAAAATTAAGCTGCGGGAAATCATGCGAATTGACTTTTGCGAATTGACTTTTGAATAATTTATAATCTTTTTGAATAATTGAATCTAAAAATGATTGACCTAAACCTAAAAGTGAAAATTTTCAAGGAAATCTTCGTCTTCAAAAAAGTAAGACCTAAAAGTGGGAAAGTAAAAAATTTTCAACGAAATTATCTTGAAAGTGGAAAACCTAAAAGTGAAAATTTTCAAGGACTTCGTCTTCAAAAAAGTAAGTGAAAATAAAAATAAAACAAATTATTTGATAAATTTAGAATGATGTTATTATTTCAAGTTTTTTCTCTCAGTTGTTATTATTATTATTATTGTCATTAATTCAAATCCGAAAAAATCCATTCCGCAATAACTCAAGAAGAGCTGTGCCCGATCATGTTTCAGTTCTCATATTTCAGTTCTTACTTGCACCATCCTTTGTCATAATTTCCAATGCGGTAATAACTCTAGAAGTTATCGCCATCGGAAGATTGAATTCGAAACAGTTCCCATCCTTCATCTTACGAATAAAGACAATTCCAGGATAAGAAAATTTCTTCACACCTGGCTCATCAACAACGATGGTACGACTTTCAACCAGAAGATTTGAGGCGAGTTTGATTTTCTGAGGTTTCAGACTTTCATTAGACATGTCAATCTTAACATCCGACTCGTCAAAAGCCTCAGGTTTTTTCTTGATCTTTTTCTTAGATGTTTTTCTATCTTTTTCATGTTTCATCTTTTCAGACTTTTTCTCCTCTGATGACATTTTCGCCTTCTTAGCCTTCTCTTTCTTCGAGGTTTTCGGGTTTTCATCATCTTCACTCTCAGAAGATGTTTCATACTTGATATTTTCATACTCAGATGAAGTATCAGAATCAGAACTAACCTCGCTTTCGACAAGCTTAGGCTTAGTACTTTTCTTGCGTTTAAGACCTGAAGTTGAAGGATTTGCTCTAGGCATTCTGATCTCTAATTCGTAATTAGTATTGAATTCTAAATATCTCAAACAATTTATAGTTATGGAAAAAATCTTCTGTTCTAGTCTGTCATGGTGTGAGCGCTCGCATTATGTGAGACGTTTAGTTTCTAAAAGCGTTATGGTGATGGTGTACAGCCGAACTCGAGAGTGCGGCAAGGTAAAACTTGCCATGAGAGCGAGCGCTCGGTCTCGGTGTCAGTCTATTTATATTTACTTACACCTTCAATTTATATTTTCTTCATTCCTCGTACGGATTGTTGAAAAAGAAGAAGAAAAAAATTGAGCTACCATAAAATCAAAACAAGAAAATGCATTTTCAATGTCCTTCATGCTCGAGTAAATTCACTCGAAAAAGAAATCTAAAAAAACATTACATAACAAAACACAGCTCTGACTCTAATTCTGATATAGGAGTTGTTTGCTTTTTATGTGGTCAGATGTTTAGAAATATTGAAAAACTAAACGAGCATAATGAAAGATATCACAGACCAAGTACTTTTTTTGAAGTAAGAGAAAGTGCTTTTCAAAAAGCGGCTGTAAGTTATAGATTAATATATGATGCAAAAAATATGCTAACACCTGCAGAAGCACAAAATGACAATGTCAGAAATGAAATTAGAAAAGTTATTTTTCATGAAATATCTCAAAAAAATGTTGTAAAATATTGCATAGTCTTCATCGCTGAAATGGTAATGCTTGATAATGATAACAAAATTTCAACAAGTGCTTCAATACCTTTTCGATCTAAGACATATACTGCTTCTGGTATTGATAAAGAAAACGTCAAGAAAAAAATAGAATCTGCCATGATTGAGCAATCAAACAGAATTGAAGATTTTATTAACAACGGGTCAAATTGGATTTTTAAATCAGCGATTGCTATGGATGTTGAAGTTGGAGGAATTAATCCTATATATGGAGGGTCGGATACTGATTTCTTAAAATTCAATGTAAGAAAGATCAAAAATCAGAAATATCTTATCAACGTTCCCAGCAAAGATAATAAGTGTTTTCTCTATTGTATTACAGAGTTTTTGTATGGTTCTCATATCATAAACAAATTCTCACATGAAGAATATGAAAAATATACAGGAAGTTTTAATATCAGAGATATTAACTTCCCCATAAGCATTAAACACGTAAAAAAATTTGTAAAACAAAATGAAAAACTTGACATAAAACTCAATATAATATACCTATCAGGAAAAGAAATTTTTCCTCTTGAATGTGGTATTGGTGAAGGTTCTAAAACTGTTAATCTTCTAATGATACCAATAGAAGATGATGATGGTGTTAATGTGAATCATCATTTTGTGTTAATTAAAAATATCGACAAATTTTTATCTAAAACCTATGATACCGGAAAACACAGAAAGTTTTATGAAAATGCTTTTTTCTGTCCGAATTGTTTTAGCAAATTTACTAAAAACGATACAAGGGAAAAACATCTAAAAACGTGCATTTCTCAAAAAGCACAAATTGAAAAAGCACCAGACGATAATAACGATAAAATATTCTTTAGAAAACATGAAAACCAATTTGAGCAAGATCTAATAGCTTATTTAGATTTTGAGTGTGAACTACCCAAAGTAGATGATCGTTGTGAAAGATGTCATACGGTGCGTTGTAAGTGTGACACTTCATACACAAGATTCGAGACTGAACAAAAACCTATTTCTTTTGCTTTTTATATTATCAACAAAGATAATGAAATACTCGAAGAAAAAAAATATACAGGACCTGATGCTGCTGAAGTTTTTATTGAATACTTATTTCAAATTGAAAAAACATGGTTAATTGCATATTTAAATAAGAATATCCCGATGAAAGAATTGACCTCTGAAGAAGTTATCATGTATGAAGAGAGTGATGTTTGCTATATATGTAAAAGAGCATTCAGCGAAGATGATCCTAAGGTTAGAGACCATGATCATTCAGACGGTTTATTTATTTCGGCAGCTCACAATTCATGCAATCTGAAAAGAAAAAATCAAAAATCTTTAAAGATCTTTATGCATAATGGGTCTAAATATGATTTTCATTTTCTTGTTAAAGCAATTTCAAAAAAAAATGTCAAGAATCTATATGTGCTTCCATATAACATGGAACATTTCCGCATGATAAAATTTAATTCATTCACGCTACTAGATAGTTTAGCTTTCTTACAGTCATCTTTATCACAACTTGCTGAAGAATTAAAAGACTCTAATCATGATTATCCTATATTGAGACAATCGGATATTGTGAAAACAAAAGGATATTTTGACAAAGAAAAATTTGAGATGGTGCTTCAGAAAGGATTTTTTCCTTACGAATATTGGTGAGTATATTATAATTATAATTTTTATCTTTACCTTATTTCTTGATCTTGATGTTGATGTTGATGATTTTCTGTTTCTGTTAATTGCTGTTGAATCGAGATGGTTGGTGATTGCATCGGAATAATATTCAAGATTGCAATTCTTTCACCATGCTTGATGTTGTAGTCTGTAGCACTATGATTAGTTAGAAAAATTCTGATTCTGTGAGAATCATAAGAATCATAGATCATAGGATGTAATTCCATCCAGTTTGCATTTACACGGGTTGATGTAAGCCCGTACATACCTTCGGGAATCCGAATTGACACTCCAGTGTCAACGAATGCTTTTCTCCCAGCAAAAATTGTGGTAGCTTCACACGCAAACAAATCATATCCCATTGCTAGTGGGTAAGAATAATAGGGAGCGATTGCATTTTTGGTATTCAAACTAATGAAAATACGATTTTGAGTTTCCATTTTAAAAAGAAAAAAGGTTAAGTGCTATGTCGTTAAGGTCAGGTCAGGTTTTTCCTCAAAAACAGCAATTTCAGACTGATGCTTTTGCTGACGCTAGTATTTTCTTTTATATCCCCATTCACCCTTCCGACACATTCCTTTGAGCGCAATTCTTGAAAAAATGGATTTGTTAAATGAAATAATTTTTTTTTCAGCACAAGTCTTTTGAAAATGGATTCGACTACAAAAATACCTGCTAGAAAAGACTTCTACAGTAAAATACAAGAAAAATCTATATCAGTAGAGGAGCACAAATTCGCATCTAGAATGTGGGATTTATATGAGATAAAAAATCTATCGGAGTATTGTGAATTATATTGCATGATTGATACTTTACTGCTAGCTGAGATTTTCCAAAAATTCAGGAAAACAATGCTAAAATTTGGAGGTCTTGACCCTTCTCATTATATAAGTTTACCCGGTTTTGGATGGGATATTATGTTGAAAACAACAAATTGTGTCATTGGATTGCCTAGAGACATAGACCAAATCCACTTTATTGAAAAGGGTATACGAGGCGGACTCTCCTTCATAAACACGAGATACAAATCTGTCAACATTCAAGAAAAAGAAGAGAGCGCCGGTGTTGGACATCAATCAATCCGTTACATAGATGCAAATGTGAGAAAGTTTTGAATTTATTTTTATTCATATAGGTAAACAAAAGAATAGTATTTTAATATTGAGATTGATAATAACTATTGTTTTTTTCAGAATCTTTATGGTCTAAGTCAGATAGGTAAACTACCTTTGTCTGATTACGAATGGTTACCGAAATATCACACATCAACATTCGACATTGACGAGATTGACATAGATGGTGAAAAAGGTTACATACTTGAAGTGGATCTTGAATATCCTGAAGAATTGCACTATCATCATAATGATTTCCCTCTAGCTCCAGATTCATACAAAATAGAGCTTGATGACTTATCAAGATACTCTAAGCAGTGCTATAAGATATCAAATCAAAATGCTACTTATAAATCAACAAAGTTAACGTCAACCTTTCTTGAAAGGAAGAAATATGTTGTTCATATAAAAAATTTAAAACTTTATCTCCAGCTAGGAATGAAACTGAAAAAGATTCATAGAATATTAATGTTCAAACAAGACAGTTTTCTAGAACCCTTCATTACAAAATGCACAAATGAACGTAAAAAAGCAAAAACTGTTTTTGAGAAAAATCAATACAAAAAGATTTCCAACTCATGTTATGGAAAAACAATAGAAAACGTCAGAGATTATATTAACGTCAAAATACATACTAACGAAAAAAGTTTCAAGAAAGCAATGTCAAAACACACCTTTAAAACTTTCTCGATAATAGACGAAAATCTTGTAATAACATCACACAGACTACCATCAATAATCCATAATAAACCTTATGCTGTTGGATTTACTATTCTGGAATATGTAAGTATTAGTATTTCTATCTCTATCTTGTTACAATATTATTACATCTATTATCTTTATCTTATTTCTAATTCTAATTTTTTATTTTTTGTTCATAAATTTCCAGAGTAAACACTTCATGTTTGATTTTTTCTACAACGTGCTATTGAAAAAATGCGGACGAGAGAATATTGAACTATTATTTTCAGACACAGGTAAATTAAATTAAAAATTTATATTTTCTATAACTATTGATGAAGATGAACATGAAGATGAACACTGAAAATTAGAACTAGAATTACTCAATACATTAAATATTTTTTCATTTCATTTTTTTCCCTTTTCAGATTCTTTCTGCTTACACACAAAAGATAATGAATTATTTGAAAAGAAATTATCTGATCATATGGACTATTCAAACTATGACAAAGATCACTACTTATATGATTCTTCAAGAAAGTCGGAATTAGGTTATTTCAAAGACGAACTAGATTGTGACTCGAGATGTGTTGAATTTGTAGGGTTAAGAAGCAAATGTTATGCTTTGAAAATAAAGAAAGACAGCGACAGAAAATACATTGAGAAAAAAGTTTGCAAAGGTCTTGGAAAAATAGCTATTAGAAATAGGTTAAAATTTTCAGAATACAAGAAATGTTTAATGAAAAAAAGAGACTTTAGGCATTACTATACAGGAATTGTTTCACAGAAACAAAATCTTTTTACTGTTGTCAGGAAGAAAAAAGCACTATCGTGCTTCGATTCAAAAAGATGGATTTATGACTGCGGGATTCATTCCTCACCGTTTGGTTCATCTCTTATAACAAAATATAAAAATAAATGTTTTAAATGTATGAAAATGAAAACTCAGAAGATAAAAAAATTGTGAAATAAATGCTCAAGTATTTTTAATTCAGTTTCAGTAATTCTTTCATATAATGTATTATGTTTTTGTTTTCTGGAAAGATGATGTTAAAAATCTCACCGTAGAGTAAATCTATTATTTTGAAGTTCATTTTCACCTTCTTGTTCATATAATAATACATTTTTTTCCTTTCTCTCATCTCCTTCCTCTTCATTTTCTTTCTATCCTCCTCCAACATCAGACTGTATTTTTCCAACTTTTCCTTCATTTTTCGAGTTTGAGGGAGGGATGTAAGGAGGTTGACCAATCTTGGGTGTGACCTAGAAGAATTCAGATGCAGATGACGCTCATCCTCATCTATAGTTATAGTATATGTATATGTATATGCATATTATCAATCAGTCAAAATTCTAGAAGTTGTTGTTACGCCTACTAAGTGAGGTTAATCGTCTGAAACTTTAGACAAAGATGAGAACGGAAAATTACTTTGTGTCTCCAAGCTGAGATGAGATATCGTTAGCACTGTTGCTGTTGCTAACCCTGACGTCACTATAGCTGATGTTGATCTTATCATGATCCGGCGCTGTTGTAGTTTCCTAAAATCAATAATAAGAATATAATATATAAAGAAGAGTCTTAATTTGTTGTTATATCTATCCTATGGTGTAATGGTTAGCACACTCGTCTTATAAACGGAAGATCCGAGTTCGAATCTCGGTAGGATAATACGTTTCAAATTTTATGCATATAATATATAATTATAATACTATATAATATAGAAACACAATACCTCTTCAAAAAATGTTGTCATCCGAACCTTTTCAGATGAGGTTAAACTCGCAATTGAAGTCAGATTTTTCTTGATCTGTTTATTTCGTATCTGTTCGATGATAGGAGGATTTTGTTTAAGCTTATACACCTGAATGAGATCTTTGAGAAAGTTTTTTTCTTGGATTAAAACACCTCTAAATTGAGATTTTGAAATCTGAATATTTAGTGTGAGTGTGGATAGGATAGCAAAAAGCTTTATCAAATTCAAACACATCTTAAAGAAGATTATGTTGTGTTCTCTCGAATTGTAAGTCACCAAATGCGTCTCTTGCGTGTTAAAAACAGATACAGATACGGTCAGTACAATAAAAGATTTTAGAAGACCTTGATTCCGATTCATTACTATTATACTAGAGATAGCGAAAACACTGGGAAAAAATGAATATGAATGTGTTGAACATTGATTCTATTGATGTTGAAGCTGGAATGCGAGAGAATTTTGAAAAAATAGAAACAAAAAATAATTCAGAATCGGGATGTGATAGATTCTTAAACAGAAAATACAAATGTGTGATTATATACGTAATGTTTATTGTGTTCATAGCTGAAACGCTTATTATAGTCCTGAATATTAAAAATCATCCTACATCTGATTCTGATATCGATATCGCCGGGATAACTTCACTTATCGACATGATGGCAAAAGTTATTATCAATTCCGACACAGACACGATACGTATGCTTGCAAATCAAAAAATAAAAATAGAATAGATTTATACTTTAGAAATTTATTTTATTTTTTATCATTGCTAATAATAAATCAACAGTGATTGTATCATTCAATTTCAAATTGTCTTTACTAAATATTTCAAAATATTTATCATATTCATATTTTTTTGTCATGAAGATAATGAATGACAGACAAAAAAATCCGCAAAATATACTATTGTAACTTTGAATTTGCACATTGTTTTCTTTTATTTCCCTTCCTGATGTTTCGATAAAGCTATTAATATATTTATTTTCACATTTCAAACCCAAACTATCAAAATAAAATATTTTTTCTTTGTTCGCGAAAACAGCTACAAAATGAGTACCTTCTTCATCATGTCTTGATTCATTGAAGATTACTGAAAACGATTCTTTACCTTCAATTTCTGGTAATATATTACAAGGGAACGTGCCGATGAAATCTCTACAGTGCTCTTTTCCTATATCTTCAACATACTTGTTTGTTAGACCTGACATTTTATGATGTGTCAAATTTTGTTTGCCCTTGAGAATCTATTTCCACAACTTGGTCATATGTTCCGTATATCACAACAGTTATGTTTTCAGTTAGAGCTGTCTTAAAGTGTAGTTCGATATCAATAAATCCTGAATCTGTAGCATGTTTATGGAAACCGTTACATAAATCTCCTGAAAGATCATATGCAAATAGTGTACAATTTGTTTTGTATCTATCCAGTCCGATGCAGTTAGATTCATTTTCATGAGAAATCCCTACATTATCAAGAAAGTGTCTATATTCTCTAACACACTTCCCAGATTCAAAGTCTGGCTGTAAAACGCGTGATGGATATGGTGTTCCGTTAACTAGGAATCCGATATAACTAACACCAAAAGGCTGAAATAAAAATGGATTTGAATCGTAACTCCCATTAAATGCTTTTGACTTTACAAAACCGAAAATGGCTTTTGTAGGTAGTTTTCCTCTGAAAACACCTGAAAGAGTTTTTGCTGTAATTCCCTCATTTATAACATATGTTCTCACTTTAGATTGATTTAGAGGATATAAAGCTGGTTGTTTGAGAATGAGTTCTCTATGTTTTTGCGTGATGCTATCATGAATTTTTAGTTTTCTTGTTGAGATAGTGAGATTATTAATTTTTAATTTCCAGTCGGAAGTTGACGAAAGTAAACAGAACTTGTCATCATTCTTCAAAAATTTTAGCTTGATAGTTGGTCCGGGAATTAAATATCTCTGAGACTGAAAGAAATCAACAAATATTGGTGTTGAGAAGTATAACTTATTTCCGTTAGCAACAACCCAGTTCTTCCTTATTTTAAATGATTCGCTAGTGTTTGTAAAATCTTCTTCATGACCGATAGAATCAGGTTCATATAAGGCTGCCTGCAAGTGTGTATTTTTTGCATCGAGACCGTACGTTACTAAAGTCTCAAGATATGCTTTATAATGATATGTCGGGCTTGTGAGATCTGATACTTGATAACCGTTCACTTCACATTCAACTTGTCTGAAAAGTGAGCTTGATATTAGATTTATAGGAGCTACAAAATCATCATTAGTTACAGGAGCTCCATTTGCTTTTGTAATTTGAATCTCTCCTTCTAGTCTTGTTAAAGGTAGATATGTATAATCATGACCTTCGCTTGGTATAACAAACTCAAAAACATTGTTGTTCTCATTTAGAGCTGTTACCATGTGATGCTCGATTGTCCGCCCGTGTATAATAGAGTTGTCGGACTGAGGTAAGTGAAAAATGTCTAAGCCGTCAGACATTATTTCTGTCAGGTCATGCACGTGTGTGCCGAGTCCTCTACGGTCAGTGTTATAAGCCATTGTATTTATAATTTTATTTCAGTTTGTAATAGATATTCAAAGAGTAAGAATGGATGTGGAAATAACAAACATAAAGGTTAGTATAAAGATACACCTGCAATCCTTAGATAGTGTTGAAGACAAATTGAGATATTCATCTTATAAATATAAGAAATATAACAATTTCATTGTATTCAGAGACAGATTTGTATATACAGTATTTAGAGCAGGATCGAAAGTTCTCAACCATGTGAATATTACAAAAATTAAAAACTTTAACGAGATTGAAGAATCGATTATATCGCTTAGAGACATCGGACTTGTTGCTGATAGAAGTTCCATGAAAATAGATAATATAACAGGATCGATTGATTTAAAGAAAGAAATACACATTGAAAATTTAATAAACTCGATAAGAACATCCAAAGACAGAAACTTTAAAAGTATAAAAATCACATATAATAACGAAAAATTTCCTGGTGTTTTTTTGAAACAGGTCCGTGTAGGTACTATTATAATATTCTATTCGGGAAAAGTTGTTCTTGTTGGATGTAAAACTAGAGAAGATTTAGAATGTCTAGCATCATTGACTCATGTTCTCACGAAAATCATATAGTTGACTACAGAGGTGGGGGTGTTGTGTGTGTGGAATGTGGTCAGGTAATTGACTCTGTGTTTGAAGAAAGGGAAAGCTATTTGAGTATGGAAGATGATGAGGATGGGCGTGACGGACTGACCGAAAGAGAATCTGAATATGTAAAGGAAATGATTGAACGATTAAACCTACCATCTAAAACTTTTTCACACATAGCGAAAAAAATATTAAGCATGAAATTCGGGAAAAACGCTTCTGAGACTCTAATGACTCATTGTTTATATATAACTCTTGCTGATATGGATATTCCATTCTCAGTAAATGATGTTAGCAGTGTGACAGGAATAAATCATTCAAAAATATCAAAAAACAAGAAATGTAAAGACTCTAGTGTTGTCATTATAAAAACCGAGAATATATTAGAACGGGCATGCTCAAATCTAAGTTTAGATTTTAACCAATATACCCTTATTAAGGAAAGCATTAAGAAGTCTAATACAGGATTCAATCCTTCAACTATAATTTCAGCATATATATATATTTTTTGCAGGCAAAATAATCTAAATATCACTTTAAAACAGATAAGCAATATTACAGGAATTAGTTGCATGTCAATCCAGAGATATATTAAAAAAAATGAATTATCATCACGGACCAAGATTTCAAAGAGGTAGAGGTCTCGGCTCTATTTTCGCTTCTCTTGCAAGAGGAATTGCACCAATAGCAAGATTAGGTTTAAGAGCAGGTAGAAGTTTGATATCTAACCCTCTTGTGAAAAAAATTGGTCAAACAGCATTAGATGCAGCAAAACAATCGGCTGCAAATATGTCAGCAGATCTAATTGACGGTCGAAATATTAAGGAGTCAGCACAAAATGAATTAAACACTGCACGTAGTAAAATAGCTAGTACTTTAAGAGGAGGTAAGAAGAGGAAAAAACATATCAGCACAAAAGAAAACCTCATAAAACCTGTGAAGAGAAATAAAAATAACAAAAAATATAAATATAGTTTGCTTGATTAGATTAAATAAAATGATTTTTAAAAACAAAAGCGAGTGTATAAATGATTTTAATATAAACTATACTAATCCCAAACACCCGATAGCTTTTAGCGGTGTTAATAATATCTATAAATATTATGGAGGTCTTTTGAAAGCGAAAGAAATCGCGAAACTTCTTGCAAGTGTAGAAAGTTACACACTCAGAAGAGAATATAAAGATTTGAAAAGAAATCCTTCATATTCCCATTTTAAGAGGTATCAATTCCAGGCTGATTTAATTGACATTCAGAAGCTTGCGAGATGGAATGATGGGGTCAGATATATTTTTGCTGTAATCGATACATTTACAAGAAAAGCATGGATAAGACCATGTGTTGATAAATCAGCAGACACAATTCTATCAGCTTTTAAATCAATTATTGATGAAGCAGGGAAATCTCCAAAGACATTTGTATCTGACCGAGGCTGCGAATTGAGAAATAGGAAATTTATCTCGTTTTGCAAAGCAATGAATATAAACTTTTTTCATAACTTCACCTCTGTTCATGCGGCATACATTGAAAGGTTTAATAGAACAATTCAAGGTATTATATATAAATTCATGTCACAATTTGAAACAAACAGATATGTGGATAATCTACAAAACTTTGTCAGTTCATATAATAACAGAGAACATAGAATGATAGGTATGTCACCAGAAGAAGCTGAAGATGAAAAGAATCATGAAAAAATTGCTCTGAGAATGTCATTATATCATAGTTCAATCAAAACTGAAAAACCTAAATATAAAATTAATCAAATGGTTAGGATAGCTTTACAAAAAGGTGTTTTTCATAGAGGATATAATGAACAAAGTAATTTTCAGGTATTCAATATATATGGTATAAAGCAGACACTATCTAAACCATTGTATTTGCTTGAAACCATTGATAAGAAAGAAAAACTAACAGGTGGATTTTATGCTCATGAGCTGACACCTGTCAACTCAAATATTTTTAAAGTTGAGAAAGTTATTAAACAGAGAAAAATAAAAGGCCAGATACAATATTTTGTTAAGTGGAAAGGTTACGACAACTCGCATAACTCCTGGATTGATAGTTCTGATATAGTAGAAGTTTACAATGAATGAAAATGGAAATGAATTTTATATTCATTCATTCTCAAATGCCGATACAGAAAAAAATCATGATAACAGATTAACATCTTTTACAAATAATCTCCCTTTGAATTTGGAATTACCATATGAAGAAAAATGGAATGTTTGTGTTAAAAGCATCGGATTTTCATCAAAATTTCCAAGTATCAATATACCAAAAGATGAGAGTATACCCAGCATCATAATACACAGCAAGATTAGTAATGATCCTGAATGTTCATGGATTCATGAATCTAACATTTTTTTCCCGAGTAGATTTTCAGATGTAAAAAGCATCAAGAAAGCACTTGAAGTTATTGAAGAAAAAGATTTGGGTATTGAATTTTTTTTGAATGAAGATGAAAATATTAAAATAGTTTATAATAAGAAATCGCATGTGTATTATCAATTGTATGTGCATGAAGAAATTGTGAAATCTTTTGGATTGTCTAAAAATAATAATAAATTATTGAAATTAAAACATGATAATAACAACACATATTTTGAATACATAATATCACCTTCAAGTCCTGTCATACACGGTCACTTGAAACGGTGGAACTTTAAACATCCTGATCTTGTAAGAATAGAATGCGATCAAGTAATGGAACAGATATTTAACTCAAGACTTACAAGAGATTTAAAAATATTCTGTCCATCATTTGAGACGAAAGAAAAATATACTATCCATCAGTTTGATTCTGAAGAATATATTCCTTTGTCAAACAGTGTTTTAGACAAGCTATCATTTAGTATTCGAAATGAAAACGATGATCTTATAGATATAGATTATGGTGTGTCAACATTTATAAAACTAAAATTTAAAAAGATGAATTCTCAACCTGATAGTTTTAACGTTAGAATCTCACCAAATGAAAATCAAGAATGTAATGAATTTGTTATAGACTTGCCTCAACCGTACTATCTTGATTCTGATTGGAAAGTATCATTGTCGTCTATAAGTTATGCTAACATATTCAGACCTCTTCCTCACGAAAAAGATTTAAGGTTAATAATCACATCAAATATGGAACACGGATCAGGAGATAATGAGTATACAATACCTAATCTTATGTATACACCTTCAGGAATTATATTTGAAATAAATAAATTTTTAAGTATGGGTAACGAACACGGTAAATTTAAAATGGAAGAAGTTGAAGAATATGGTGAAAAAAAAATTAAAGTCTCACTTGATGTATATAGTCAGAGTATAATAACAATGTCTTTGGCTATATGTGAATTATTAGGATTTGATCATCTGACAGATATAAACACTATTGATGATGAAGATGAACATGAGGGAATTGATATACGAATGTCTCGAGACGGAAATTATGTTGTTTTCGTAAACACAAACCCAGTTAAAGAAGAAACTAGGAATGTAAAATTTTCAAGATATTTCGATATCAACAAATTTAGACCTGATTATTTAATGATTTATACTGATATAATTGAACAGTCTATTGTAGGTAATTCATTTTCAAAACTTGTTAAGATTGTTCCAGTTTATCATGAATCTACTGATGCTTACAAAACACAAGACTTTAAAAACAACGAATTCTATTCTCTTGAGAATACTCTCATTAAACAGATAAAATTTCAGATACGTTCTCATAGTGGAAATCTGATAAATTTCATGGAAGGATCTAAAATATTTATAAATCTTTTGTTTTCCAAATAATTGAAATATGAAATAAAGATAAAATAAAACACATATGATAACATTTTTTGCATTTATTTCACGAATTTTTCAAAAAGATTTAATGTGTGATAATGAGAATAAAGTATTGATGTTAACTGAAACATAGGAACTCTATCACTTAGTTCCCATGTGTTTATATCACCCAATAGGTCGTTACATCTTTTCATTTGGGTATCAATATATATCATATATCTTAGAAAGTGTTTCTTCTTTTTATTCATTTTTTGGTAACACATCTCGAAAATTTTAAGTGTTTTTTTATGATCTCTCAGATGGGTTCTTATATCGATTTTTCTTGTGAAGTTTGCACATTCTAATAAAGATATTACATCGTAGTTATTATGTTTTTTGATTTCGCATAATGTTTTTCTGATATATTTTTTTAAAGACAGGATAGCGCATATCGGATATTCAAAGTAAAAATCAATTTCTCTTTCATATCTGAAACACAAACACTCTTTCCGCATTCTCACACATTTTGGTAATTTAAATTTTTTATTGTAATGTAGGAAAATGTCAATATCATCACAAAAAAATTTTTTTAACTTTTGTTTTTGTTTCATTTTTAATTTTGATTTTGATTGTTAGTATTAAGTTCAAGTTAAAGTTCAAGTTTTCCAAAAAAATTGCAATCTTCACCACGCAACAACATTAGCATTCATCATTGACATTGTCTGCATTTGTCTTTTTTCTTCCTCTAGTGATTTTCCATATCTGATAAGAAATTCTGAGATGATCGAAATATCCAAATCTGTCATCAAAATGAATGTGTTATCATCCCTATAACTTGATTTTTCGCCTCTATAGATTTTCATGACATGCGTTATTTTATCAATGAGGACTTGGTTTGGATTTTCAATGAAGCAAATACAGTATTTGCCTTCGATTTTCTCACATCCGTATTTCTCAAAGCTCCTGCAAAAAGAATAATAGTAACTAAATAGATATAGAAGCAGAAGCATGAGCAAGAGCAAGTTAAAGTTAAAGTTAAATTTTATCATGAGGAAATTTTCCATGTTCATATTCATGCTCATGAAAATGAAAATGTAAAATATTTTGAGTTACCTGTCACTGACGTCTTTCCCATAGCGAAGAAAAAATTCTCCAAGATTATGTATGTCTCGGCTCTCGAGGAATACTACTTCTTTCGACAAGTTCGGGTCTTTGAAAAATCTTATAGCATTAGCTATAACTTTTCCGTCATTGGGTGTGTAGTTTTCAATAAAGCTCAAGTCAAAGCACGATTCAATGTCTGAGCAAGTTCCGAACATATTGAAATTTTTGTTTCAAATAATGTTGAGCATCGTAAAATGGTGAGGATGCAAATGTGGTAGTGACAACAACTTCAGCGCGTGCGTGTTTCATGACCATATTAATTTACGAATACTCGTTCGATAGAAAGCTCAGACTCAGGAATGTCCTCGAGAGTGTGTATTTGCAATTGCAATGTCTGAGAGCGCTCTCTTTTTCTTCCACTGATTTCTTACAAAAACAAAAAGTTTCAGTTTTCATTCAATTCGTCAAAGTTGCGCTGACAACAATAACTTCTTAAGCATATAATTCAAAAATCTGCAATGAACTCGAGGAGCAACTCAAAATCTCAATCTCATCTGATTAAGCCGAATGACACTAGCTATCCTAACGGATGTGTTGTTTGTTGCTGCTGCGGATATACAAAGGTCCATCCTGAAGTTGATAAAGATGATGAAGCTGCAAGAAATCATTACACATGCTTGTGCATCCTCCTTGAATCTTCCGTTATCTGCTGTCTTAATGGATATGATAACTTGGTTTCTAATATCCCTTCCTTGGCTCTGTTTGCGCCTGCTCCGCAATCCTGCTCCGATGATTACCTCAAAGGTTCTGGAAGCACTGAGGGTGTGATCAAGATGACCATAGAGCGATCTCTGATGATTTCAGGAGGAACTACAGCAACAATTATGAAAGCTCTGGCAGGACATCTGTACTTAAAAACTGATGTTCTACCTATTCGATATGTTGAAAAATTGTAAATGTTGAAAAACTTCGTCTGAAAATATAATAAGAATGTATGATTTAACGTTTAAATGTCCTTTTACTTCTATTGTTTGTGGTGCTACGGGTAGTGGAAAAACAACACTTATAAGAAACTTAATATTTTATAAAGACATTTTGTTTTCCGCTAAGACATCAAGAGTAATCATATTCTACACTGAACATCAGAAAATATATGATGAAATGATAAATACAGGTTTAGTTCACGAGCTTGTTGAACTTGATGAAAAAATGATAAGTCATGATGATTATATGGAGAAAATTAGTCCTTATAAAGATAAAGGAGGTTCAATATGTATTTTTGATGATTGTATGGAGCTAATTGATAATACAAATAGCAAAATGTTTACAAGAATATCTCATCACCAAAATTGCAATACCATATTCATAACTCATGCGGTATTCATGTCTAAAAATGAATCTTACAAAATGATGTCTAAAAACGCAAAATATTTTTTTTTAATGAAAAACCCAAGAGATGTTAGTCAAGTAAAAATATTTTCTTCACAGATCGGAATAAATAGTTCAAGAATGGTTAATATTTTTAAAGAAGCTACAAAAAATGCTTATAGCTATCTACTAATCGATTTTCACCCTGAAACACCTGATCACATAAGATTAAGATCAAATATTTTTCCGCATGAAGGTCCCATAAAAGTCTACATGGAATAGAACAGAACAGAACAGTATCTAAAACATATTTGTATTTGTATTATTCATTGACAATGTCGAGACAATAAAATATGAAAAACTTGTTGAAACTCTCAGTTTTAATTAAGATAAAAATTAAAAAATGTCTTTGAGAAGCAGGAGAAAATATCTAGATCTTGTAAGAATTGTTAGTAAGTTAAAACCTGAAGATAGATCTCTTCTTATTCCCTATTTAAAAACAGATTCTGTAGAGTTTTTGTGTGAATGTGTTCATAACGTTTTGTATACTGATATAGGAATAAGAAATAAAAACAAAATAAAAAATAAGCTGAAGAGTCAGTGTTCTGTTCATAGACTAAAAACTATTGCTTCAAAATCACGATCAGTAACAGCTAAGACTAGAGCTCTTGGTCAGGAAGGAAAAGGTCTTGGTTTAATATTATCAACAGCTTTACCGTTTTTGATGAATCTTTTTTCTCGAAAATGAAAAACAAGTCACAATATTCATCTATGTATTTAGTACCGCAGGATATTTATAAAAGATTATTAGATAGTGCCGATTCGAGAGAAAAAATTAAGATTGGAGATCTTAATAAGTTTGATGTGGGTAATGAGAGTGGAGCTTTTCCAGACACACCTCTAACACCCGATCAGGATGGTTATGATGATGACGACAATAATGATGACGGTAATAACAATGATGGGAATGGTCGATACAACCTACCACCACAAAATAGATATTCTACATCTACATCTACATCCTCATCACAATCTAGACGTAATACAAATAGTTCGACAGATACCTCTAGCGAGACTGAACAATTTCTTTTGAATAATCCTACATCTAATCATAGAGCTTTTCAATTGGATAGTGATAGTGATGATGTATTCAGTAGTAGTTTTAACACGCTAAAAAACATACAGCCCCGTCCCCATCAGCAACAAGGTAATCGGTTTTTAGGTCCTGAACTTGAACGTGTGATGAATGATATGTCTAATATCAGACAAAAAGAATTGCAGAGACGTAATGTTTTATATGATATCAATACCAAAAAGAAGATTGAAAGATTAGGATCTGGTAGTCAAGATCCAAATTCTAATTCTAACAAATCTTATCTATGTAATATTTGCAGTATGAGTTTTCCGGGAATTAATTTGCTTGTTAAGCATAAAAAAGATTTTCATTTTTCTAAGAGGTCCATCTCGACCGATGCGAATACAAATATTCAAATTCAAGGAATTCCTTTAAGACCAAAAACAAATGAAAATCAGAATCAAAATACTCCAGAAACAAATTCACAATCACAATTACAAACTGTATTAGAACCAGAGTCTGAGATTATGGATATGGATATAGATATAGACAAAACAGTTAATGAATCGCGCAATCACCAACATCAAAATCAAAATCTCTGCAATAAATGCGGTATTGTTTTTTCAACTGATAAATTACTTATACGTCATGCGAAAGATTTTCATTCTCCTAAAAGAAATGTTATAGAAAGAAAAAAATTATTAAAAGAAAAAAAGAAAAATGTATTGAAAAATTGGAAGAATACAATGTCTGAAAACGAATCCAAATCAGTAGTAGTTAAGAAGAAAAATTCCATAAACAAGAAAGTTTCGATTCCTGCACCTGCAACAAATACTCAAACTCAAGACGCTTCTGTAACGTCTAGCTCTAACTACATACCCATCAATGATGTTAATGCTGATAATTTTAAAACTACTACATCTCCAATAATCAATAATATCAGCAGCAGTGTTATAGCATGTAAATTATGTCCAGCTTCATTCAATAGTCAGAAATCTCATGACAGACACTTGGGAAATATTCATAATGTTGATAACAATTATAAATCGAAAGATAATCATGGGGTAAAGAGAAAGATTGGAAACACCAATGGAAATATCATCGAAAAAGGATCAACGAGAAAAAAACAAGCAGTTTATCTACATAAGTGTAAATTATGTTCTAATAGTTATAAAGAGAAAAAAGTTCTCGACAGACATTTGAAAAATGTTCATAATAGTGATAATAATTATATATATCAACTACCTCAAGGAACAAAACGTAAAAATGTTTATACGAATGATAAAGATAAAAATAATATTAAAAAAATTAGGAAAAATGAAGTCTATATGAAATGGAAATGAAATAATTTTATTTTGAATACATTAAATATGCAAACAGATAATATACGATACCAATAAATATAAAAAAATTTACAAACAAAATAAAACTGATTGTATTTTTTGTGTTAAAGTTAAAGTTAGAATTAGAAGTCATATTTACAGATTTGAAATTTCAAATTATAGCTAGCATTATATTATTGCGAGAATTTTAGCGTGTGAATGTAGTCCATTTACAATCTCAAGCTCGAGGAGGGTGTGTAGAATCAGGAAAAAGAAAGAGAAAGCTTAAGATATAGAGCGTTCGCGTGCGAAAATTCCTCTTCCTCTTCTTCCTCCAGAGGGTGACAAAACGCTACCCTTTATCTTCTCTTTGTTACATATTTTGTTTCATGTGTATAAATAGATGTTGATTAGGGTGTGAGCATATTCATTTGTCATTCAAAAATCTTTCTGAAATATTCTCAAGAAGATTTTGAAATCTCAGTTTCAGTTTCTGAAACCAAAAGATAAAAATGAATTCGACTTCTTGTGACTGTGGATGTAACGGAAACTGCCGTCGTCAAGTTGCATACGATGAATCTGAAACTAATTGTATTAATGTCGAAAATGCGAATGGCGTTCAATATCTTGAATCACCGGAATCGCCTGATCATAGGTCAGAGTTTGAAGCGACTCAAAGTCTCTCAACGGATATCCCTGAACCTGAACCTGAGGCTGAGTCTGTAGAATTTTCTATTATGACGAGTGAAAATGAAGATGGTCTGGCTTTGAAGAAAAGAAAGATGGACGAAACAGAGATGGAGAATGAGTATGATAGCGATAGCAGCAAGGACAGTGAACATCATCAACAATTGCTGTCGGAAAGGGCAGAAGAAGCTGAGATGAAATTTGATGATGCCAAGTTAAGAATTGTTAACCTCATGACTCAGAAAACTCTATCGATTCGCGAACTTGCGTCGATTATGTCATTTGCATCACAGGCTTTTGACAATATCTATAAGGATATTGAGCAAGGAAAATACAAAGAGGTTGCAGGTGGAGAATTGTAAATGAAACAGGGTCGATGTCGATGGATTTTCGGATTTGAAAACAATAATAATAATAAAATAACAACTGAAAATTTGAAATAATAAATTTATCAAAAAATTTGTTTTATTTTTATTTTCACTTACTTTTCGAAGATTTCCTTGAAAATGTTCACTTTTAGGTTGTCTCACTTTTAGGTTTTGGAAATTTTTCCCTTTCAATTCAAGAAAATACGAAAACTTAGAGAGAAAAATTTTTCACTTTCAAGATAATTTCGTTGAAAATTTTTTACTTTTCCACTTTTAGGTCTGTTTTTTCACTTTTAGGTTAAAATTTTACTCCAACAATTATTCAAAAAGATTTTTAAGTATTCAAAAGTCATTTCGCATGATTTCCCGCAGCTTAATTTTACAGATTTTGCAGGCTGCGAAAATCATGCGAAGGTTTTTTTATGAAGCACCTGCGGAAATCATGCGAAATTATACAACAAACATCTCCCTTTAATAATATCTGCTTCAAAAACTACTTT
>Ga0208053_1000081_pt1 | contig 21477 bp, 32 predicted proteins | sample LakMenEpi20May10_FD_150719 | JGI IMG/M metagenome (GOLD analysis project Ga0208053, IMG submission 150719) | Freshwater microbial communities from Lake Mendota, WI - 20MAY2010 deep hole epilimnion (SPAdes) | ecosystem: Environmental > Aquatic > Freshwater > Lake > Epilimnion/Euphotic zone ... | reverse complement strand
CTCATCTGTAATATATTTTGACCATTGTTTTGCCATTGCCTCAGCTATTCCGGGGAATGTCTTAGACCTCATTGTAGATCGTTCATCACTAGGTAATTTCCAGCAGTCAGCATACCAAGCAGGCATAGACTTACCACTTTCAAAGTATTTACGTGGAGCAGGCTCTACTACATCTGTAGGATTTAAGTTAGGCAAACCTTTTAACCATAGGCATGTTTTCTTTTCGAATGGATCACCAAATTGATATGGATTAATAATCTGATTTGGTTTACGCCATTGAGTACTCATTATACCTACGGGATTCTCTATGACAATGTAGTCAGCTTCGGCATTAGCAAATAACATAAAGAAATCGATAGCTTCTTTTCTATCCTCAATTCTTTTTAGTGCTTTATCGCCATACTTCTCTACATTGAACCATCTATTTCCAGTTACTGTTAGATACGTACATGGTGGGAATGTTATAATCAAATCCCATTTTTCTTTTAGTAACTCTTTGACATCTTTCTGATGATGCCATTCAGGATGACCACCTGAGCATGGTAGTATATCACAACTATATGCTTCGTGACCTAATTTCCTGAATTCTTTTGTTACTGCCTGACTTTCTTCACAGGCTACTAATACTTTTAGCTTCATAGTTTATTATTTATAGCTTCGCTTTTATACTGCATATACCACACACAGCATTTAAATCTTAATTAAAAGATATTCCCAACTAATGACACTTCCCTCTGCGACCTATTCTTATTAATTCAATCTTTCGATTTAGGCTATTTGGTTCACTTTGTTCTTTTACCTTTCGGTATGCAGTACTCGTTGTCAAGCGTTCAGACATAGCGAGATTTTATTTATCGAACAAGCGTTCATTATGAGACATTGTTTTTGTTATGATGTTCAATGGTATACAACACCCTTATGTAATAATAGGGCATAAAAAAACCCTAACCGTCTCGTACTCAGCTAGGGCTTTTTGATTATATATCTACCATGATATAAACAAAACTAGATTTCGAAGTACGAGTTCGATGACACAAATGTATAAAACATTTTTAAATAAAAAAATTTAGGTGAATATTTTTTTGTTTGATAGTGATTAATTTAACCACATCATCACTTGTTCTTGTGCTTTCTTTTCAGCTTTATGCAGATCTTTCATAATAATTTCATACTTAATGTTAAGACCTGTGCCACCTGCATTCATGATGTACATGCCATCTTTCATAGTAATAGTAAGTGATGGTTTGTAATCGATATCAATGGGTAATGGTGGTAGTTCAGCTTCGCCAATGACATAATGAAATACTTGATTCCAAAATTCATAGCCTTCTCTTGATTCAACCCAGTCAAACAATGACATAAGCTCTGCTTCTATAGAAAAGCCTTCATCATCTAATACCCTAAAGTCCTCAAGATTATTAACTACACAGTCTACGTATTCATTAGGCAGGTAGTTCATAAGTAAGTCCAAGATTTTCATGTCTTTCATTTTTACTAATTTAGTGATTATTCTTTTTTGTAAAATGTAGATTGACTCTTGTTACAACAATTATGCACAGCATGATTATGTATAATATCTTGATTATCATATTCATACCATGCATAAATGTCATTGATATTAATAGTAAAAATAACAAAGCATTAACCATTACTCATAATCTCATATAAGATTCTTTCTACTATTAAATCAGGCGTAGCACCATTGCCTGGTGACGCTGTGTTGTACTGATATATAACCTCAGCAATTATATCCTCATTGATTTCCATCTCTAAGGAGTTAGCTACGTTTAGTACGTCATATTGATCAATCATTAGTATGTGATTTTAAATGCCCCCCACAAAATACTAATTGATTTTGTCTTAGGCTGTTCAACAACTTTAGTTCTTCTTTTTCTTACTGGCGTGTTAGTAGCTACTACGATAGCTTTCTTTTCAATAACAGGTGATGGTTTGTTTTTCTCAAGGAGATACTTCTTATGATTCTCAGTGATTCGTTTCCTTAACTCCATTGCCATTCTAATATCGGGAGCTTTAGAATTCCATTTATACTCAGTAGTTCTCCCTCTACCACTTACTTTAATGATGCCACCATGAGCCATAATGTTTGTTACTGTGGTAGTTACTTTGTGGTCTCTGATAAGATCACGTGCGGCAAATTGAATGTTTGCATTACAATGGTTATGAAAGTCCTGTAAGAAATTCAAATACTTTTTGTTTGTTTTAGATACGTGCATGATAATTAATTTAATTGGGTTATGTAAATAATTTGTTTGCCCTCATAATTCCTCGTGAATTGCTTAAGGGCTGTCATGTAATCATTGGCATGTATGTTTATGCCTGTACAAAGTTCTGATGCTAATAGATAGCAGATGTGATATGTATTCATCGTTCGGTATATAATATATGTTCTGTAAAGAATTCATCTTCATCTTTACCTCCAAGATAAACCATAGCACCTCCATCATTCTGTTCATCATCACAAGTAGGCACTAACGTAGTACCATCCTCGAATGAAATTATTACAGGACGTTTGTACCATCCCCATGTATCAGCTTCCTCTCTAGACATGTGTCTAACTTCGACAATCTTCTTGCCGATCAAATCTTTAAATGCTTCCATCGTTTAATTATTTAAAATTTTAATCTCATGTAAAAATACTTGTGCTTCTGATCCACCACCATATTGAATTAAAATTGGTGTATGTTCATCAAAGTCATCATTAATATTTTCTATAAATGATATTAAGTAGTCGTTACCTTTTATGTTATCAGTATCACTCCAAAATAATGGGATTTTTTTTGAAATGCAATATTTTAATTCTTTAAATGTTTCCATCTGTTATAACTGTTGTGTTTTCCAATACTTGTTTAGTCTTAGCTATTTGTTCAGCTACGTGCTTACTTAATGTAATTGCTGTCTCACCTATCTCATAGATCAGGTCTTCATCATCCATCATTGATAGTGATGCGATAGTCTCTGGCTCAATCATGTCCATGTTATTGTGAATTGTTACGATTGCCATAATCATAAACTGTCTTGTGTCATTCGATACTGCTCTTTCCATTGTTATTGTTTTTAGTTGTTAAATTTATTTCCATCTTCATCATACCACTCATCTTCCATGTCGGACTCATACCACTCTGTGTAGCAATACGCATCTTCTTGGTAGAAGTAATCTAATAACTCCTCGTCATCATCAATGTCTTTTGAGAGATTACCATTACAGTCTTCCCAATCTAATGTCTTTAAGAATTCAATGAGTAACTCTTTTGTGCTGATGTATAATGTATCTCCATCTCCGAATACATATCCATCATTCATACCACATCCCGTGATATCACAACGTCTTGCGTATTTTTCCATAGTTAATTGTTTATATAGTTATCAATAAATTCTTCCGTTGACCATTCTTCTAATGGATTGTGTTCGTATCCTTCGAATTGTTCCCATGCTACCTCTTCGCCAGTCTCATCGTTGACGTAACGATCATGTTCACCATTCCAACTATAGCTAACACCGAATTCATCTTGCATTACTAAGTCACAGTATTGATTTGCTGATGCAAATTCTCCATCGATATGTAATGCTACGCATGTACCACCGAACTGCATACCTTCTTCCGAGTAATCTATTCTGAATGTTAGTTCAGGGTAATCCTTTGCTACCTTTTGTAGCCATGGTATTGGTGGACTCCACGCTGTTTCAAAGTACACGTACCCATCTCCATAGTTATCTGAGTCTGAGTCCCATTTCGTACCATAGTTTTCACATCTCCAGTCGTACCAATTATCGTGACCGAATCGTTTGATTAAGTCCTCATTGTTTTCTTTGCTTGGAGCATTTGTTTCTTCTAATTCCTTTGGCATAGGAAAGTATAGACTCATCTTCCATAGTCCATCTTTAACACCATTGTTAAAAAATGATTTTACCTTAGCTTCATCTCCCGATACATATAAGGCATTTGAGCACCAATTTGGCATAGCTTAAGATTTAAAATATAATTCACCAACACTATAGTATGTATCTACATCATAGTTCTCAACTATAGTAGCCATATCACCATTCAATAATCCATTGATGTAGTATTCTGCATATTTATCTTCCGATGCTTTGAATACATTGATAACATTCTCTGAATCAACTTTAGTCACATTGTACATTGGCGTATGTGTTAACGCAATTCTAATCATTGGGTATGTGTCTCTTAATAGTTCACGATAATACCCTGCTGGAGCTTTTTCCATGGTAGATAATTTATGCACCTAACGATGCGTGTTCAACATTTATTTTAACTACGAATCCAATCGTATCTTTCTTTGCTTTGCCTTTAGCCTTCAACCCTACAACAACACCTCTCTCATCCATATATCGCAAATCGTTTTCGTCACCATCTATCACCTTGAAACCTTTCCAGTGAGTAGGTAATTCATCAAATACAACTGCGACATTGCCACCTGCTGACAAATACTTGATACAATCTGCATCGTTATCTTCTGACCTTGAGAATGTCAAGCTGTAGTCACTCCCAAGATACTTTAATGCTCGGCTGATGTTCTTCGTGTAATCATAGAACTGTATGTAGTTCAACACCTTGAGTACATCAACGTCAAGCTTTACTTTAATTAACTCGATGAAATCTAAATCGGATGTGCCATTTAATCTTATCGCCACATTTTTTTTCTTGTTGTTGATAGCGATAAGTTCCTTTAACAACTGCTGAAGGAAGGCGTTCATGTCCGAGAAGAACCAATCGGTCTTTCTTATTCGTGCATTCTGTACGTTGGAGAATACACCCCTGCCTGCCGTATTAAGACAAGCAGAGGCACATCCAGCAGATGCATGACCACACACATTCTTACCATACGTATTAAGTTTGTATGGTGATAGATGCATGATGTAAGATTCAATTATTTTCTGATTCTTGTTTGTCTTCGTGTTCGATGATCCGTGCGACAGTAATTTGACTTTGTTCATAATCATATGCTTCTTGTTTAGATGTTAATTCAGTTTTTAGGTCATCGATGAAATCATTTGCCAATCTATATGTACTTGGCAAAGCATCTGTTACACATTCTTGTAGGTCAAAGTCGATACTAATCTGAAACCCATCACCACTGGCATAAGCTGTATGGTTCGTATCAAGTTGACCGATGATTCTCTCATCAATAAATTCATTGAATGTGTGTGTTATCAACTCAATTATTTCAGGTGATAACTCGAATAAAGGTTTTTTTTCTTCATTTAATTGTTCAGCTAATGATTTCAATGTGTTTAATTCACATTGCATAATGTCAATGCGTTCTTGAATGTTTGTTAAATTACTCATGGTATATATATTTGCTTGTTTACTAATTATGCTCCTAATTTATTTACGTCTATTAACTTACCATCCCATTCCATTCCATTGAGATACCATTGCCAATTCTTTTGGTTGATATGTACCCCAGGTAATGCGTTCAGTCGTTCTTTTGTGGTATTCGTGAACCATCCTGTAGTTGATATGGATAAAGTACGCTCAGGATCGTTGTATAGATACGCAATAGCGTTACCATATAGCCTCATTATAGTTACATTGGGCTGTACTTCTATGGTCATGTTGTCTTTCTTAAATGGTCGTGCATTTATGAACGCATCGACTGCTTTTGCTGTTATTTTTTTCATGGTTATCTATTATAAAATTCGTTACATCTTTTCTGTACATCTTCGGCAATACCTATCCATGCTGTAGTGGATATGAGTGGCATCCTTCCTTCAATTTTCATTTGTTCTTCGTGCTCAAGCATCTCATCCTTCTGATTGATTACATCCTGGCAGTATGCTTGAATGCCTTGCATAATGAATGCTTGACATAAGCCCCCGTAGGGGCTAAAGTTCATAAGGTCTTTGATTAAGTCTTCGTTTGTTTTTAGATTTCTCATGTTGTTATTTTTTAGTTGGTATTAATATTGTATTTCCATCTCCTGCTTTACTTAGTCTCCAATTGTAACTATTACTTAAGTAGAATGAATCATGTTCAATAATATTGTATGCAATCATTGCGTGACTACCGTACTCATCGAATACTCCTCCTTTGAATTGCATATTTCTTAAGTCTATAATCGAGTCTTTGTACTCATGGAATACTTCTTTGACAATTGGTAGTTGTCTTTCTGTTGATGCATCAATCATTGATTGAATTTCACGATGCGTAAATTCTAACTTATCATTGAATGTTTGTCTGTTGCACCATTCAGCTAACTTTTCTTTCCAATGCTCACATGCTACGTCATATATCTTCTTGAATTCTTCACGTGTTACCTTTATCGCATCTGTTTTTTCTTTTTTGTTTTCTTCTTCGATTGGTGCTAACATATCTTGATACCATTCGATAAAATCTGTTGCACATACTATGGTAAATCTGTCTTCCTCGACATCGTAAAATAGATTTCCATTTCCATCAATGTAATAGTAGGAATTTTCTGAGTTTCCATCGTATCCATTACTTCCAGTCCATCCTTTTTCTTTCATTTTTGTGATGAATAATTGTAATTCGAGACATCCTAATGTTGCAATTTTCTTGTGTCTAAAATTTCGGTTTCTTTTCATGGTAGTTTATATTTATTGGTTATTAATTTCTTGGTCTACTTTGTGCTTTCTTTATACTCTTTGATACGTATACTTTCTTAGTATGGCAACCATGTGATGTTGCACAACTTGTTATTGCTAATGATAATCCATATATGAACAATGCATACAGGAATAATATTCCAATTTGTTTTCTCTTTTTCATGCGTTCTTTTCTTTTATTAGTTTATACTTGTTTTTAGTTAGCCCTTGCCACAGCATTAACCTCTTGGCATTCTTCAATGCATCGGGTCTATTCATTCCATAGATTAGGGTTGAGTCCATTACTCCTCCATCATGGCATAGCAATGTTAATCGCCATGCGTGTAAATTTGTTGATTCCATTCTTGTATATTTTTTGCCCGTTGTTGATAGCGATAACAAAGAAATAGGCGTACACAATTATGCATACGCCTTCCCTCGCCTCTATCTACCACAACAGAATATTATTTCTTGTATTTCGGTTTGTATTGAATGTACTTCATTAGTAGGTACAAGTTTGCCAGTACACTTAGGTACATGATATCTCCTATATTCATTTCTTCTATTTTTGTAGTGAGTAATAGCGTGTGCATAGATCCTCCTGGGCGTTCTCATACATTACGTCCGTTGCATTCTTGTACTTTCTTACAATCTTCTTCAGTGGTAGATATGCGTTAACGGATATCCATTTGCCACCCTGTAATATTAGTGTGCGGTTTGATTCCAGTGAGTAGTCTAAACTGAATACTCTATTAATTAATACGTTCTTTTTCATGTTGGTAGATATTAAAAAAGGGGACACAATTACGCACCCCCTCATAGGTTATAAATCATTTGATTATTTTTTGTTTTGGTAGAACTTTTTAGTCAACATTAGCACCTCATAAACGCTCCATTTGTCCTCGGCTGTTTTCTTTGCGTTACGTAATGCAATCAGATTTCTTGCGTTCATGTCCGCAACTTTGAAGCCTTTAATAGTTTTAGTCAATTCGCTTTCACCGAATTCTATGGCACGTTTCAAGCATTGGTTGAAGCTTCCTAAATCCTGTTTATGTGCGTTGTTAGCATCGAAAATTGAACGCATCATTTGTTTACCTGTTACGCCATTAATTAGGTAACGAGTCACCTCAACTTTTCCCGTTGTTGGATTTTTTGCCTCAACTACTTTTGTTGTTGTTGCTTTCGTAGTTGGTAACGGCTTTAAAGCATCTGTTAATTTTACTACATTGTTCACTTTTGTACTCTTTGCAATTGTTTTCATAATAAAAAATTTTAAATTGGTTAAGACGGGGTGAAAATTATTTCATTCACCCACGTTTCGCTTAATAAAAGCTCATCAGTTAACCTGTATTTATTCTATCTTATTTCAAGGCGTTACCCTATCTCCGTTTATGTTTGTTTCATAACGTTCTGAATGCCTTTAGACACCCCCATACATACCAAAAAAATGGCTTTCTTTAAAAGAGAGTACCCGTTGTTCCCAACGTTTATACATTCGTTTCACAACGTTTGTAATGGTTTCCCTTGCATGGACTAAGCTTGACGTGGCTCGTGGTCTATTCTTAACGTCAATTATCAATCGTTCCGTTTTCAGCGTCTGAATTCTTTCGGTGGCGTATAAACGTCCTATTTGAATTGAACTACCTTATTTCAAACTATTTCAAAGAACTTGCACCTTAAGGCTTGATATAACAATCAAGCTAACAAATGAACTGAACCATAACAGGCTTTAAGCGTTCATGTGTATTTCCCATGCATCAAGCGTACATATTCGAGCCGTTGCTCATGTCGTTTGACATCACAATATTAATAACTTAATTTGAATTGACAATAAAAAAAGTTAAAATAATTGAAATTAAATTTATTAAAACGTCTGAAAGCCCTATAAACACTAAGAAAATCAGTGATAAATTTTTTGTACTAATTTACTGGAAATGGCAATTTTTAGGTGATTTTTGCCACGAATAAAAGGAATTAAAAGGCTATTTTGTAGGTATATTTTCACTTAATAAGTACATAAAAAATAAGATTGGAATGTCTTTATATTACGGAAATAAATATTTGATAACGTGAAAGCTAATAGGAGTAAAGGAATAGAGTAAATAAAGCAGTAATAAATTAAGTGAAGCATTGGACTAAGTGAACGAACGTAACTAATTGAGATAAAGATAGTTAGCCGTAGTACAAAGGGACGTTTCACAATGTCGGTTTTCCTTTGCAAATGGGGAGGGGATACCAACGCCCGTATAAGACCCCTAAAAATACAGATACTTTTTTCCAGGAGCAGGGGGTACTTAAGTTGAGGTGAGGGATATCCTGTATAAAAAGGGGGAGGGGTACTAGTACTATGGACAGGGTAGATACAAGTACAGAATCATTGATGTTTATATGATCCTATCCTTATGATAAATAATCAGATGAAGTATCATCGAATTATGTTATCTCCAGGTGTCATGTTTTTCGATTAGGAACTCTTTAGAGATAAACAATATAAGGGATTTTTTCTTAAGTGTTTGTGTTGTAGATAGTTAGGGGTGTAAAAAGTGTATACAAGTTGTGCCAGACAAGTGGTAACAATTTTTGTAGTAGTTGTGTAAATAGTATTATATTTGTACTATGATAACTAAAAATGGAGTAGATTTAAGTGTATGTGCTTATTGCAAGACTACCTTAGATAACTACAGTCGTACAGTGGATCACTTATATCCGAAGAGCAGAGGGGGTAAGTTGAGTAATGATAATAAGGTTCCTTGCTGTGGTGATTGTAATAAGATGAAGGGTAATATGAGTATTACTGAATTTAGTAGGGCATTGAATGGATTAATCTTTTATGAGCATGGTAGGCATAAGGAGAGTATATCTCACTTGAAGAAGGTTAAGTTGAATGTCGATGAAATAATTAATAACAAGAAGAAATGAGTAACATTGTGTTTGACCTTATCTTGCTAGAGGCGGATAGGGTAATCTCACATAAGATGAAGGACCTTGATTTATACTACAAGGATTTTCACGGTGAGTTGATTCCATTGGCAGATAGCTATACTGCTGAAGTAGATGATGTGATTAGTAACTTGCTTAAAAGAAAACGTATGAGGTATATGATTACCTTTACCGAGTCTTTAGAAGTGATGGACGAATTGAAGCCTGCGGCTAATAAGATGTTGCGCTTTTTTACTAAACAGATGAACTACGGAAATACAATCAAGAACTATAGCCTTAGAGATATTCAACAGATGACTGACATGAACATGCGTTATGTTATGAAGAGTATTGCTGAATTATGTGAGCTAGATGTGATTAGATTTACTACCGATAAGAATAGAAGAACCTACATGGTTAATCCTATCTACTTTTACAAGGGCACAATCAAAAAAATATTTTATTGCTCAAAAGAATATGATCGCATGCCGAAGCGCAATGTTGATCTTGAAGAAGAATATGAATCAAATGACTAATTTATGGAGTTAATTAAACACGCTAAGAATGTTCATGAGTTGAAGATTTCTGGCACAAAGGTTAGAGTGGCAATGTTCTCAGACTTACACTGGGATAATCCTAAGTGTGATTGGGATTTGCTAAAAAGGGATTTGGATTACTGTGTTAAGGAATCTATTCCCATCATGTTGAACGGAGATACATTCTGCCTTATGCAAGGAAAATGGGACCCAAGGGGTACGAAGTCTGATATCCGTCCTGAGCATAACAACGTTAGATACCTAGACTCTATTGTAGAGACTGCTGTAGATTGGTTCTCTCCATATGCACACCTAATGACTGTTGTTGGTTATGGTAATCACGAGACTGCGATTATTAAACGCCAGGAGACTGATGTCCTACAGAGATTTGTTGACTTGCTTAACTACAAAAATGGTAGCAATGTTCAGACAGGTGGATATGGTGGTTGGTTGATCATTAATCAAGAGCTTAGACCAAATAACTCATTGGCTACCAAGGTGAAATATTTCCATGGGAGTGGAGGCGGTGGGATTGTTACGCGTGGTGAAATCAATCTTACTAGAGCCTTAGAGATGTATGAAGATTTTGATGTATTTGCTATGGGACATATCCACGAAAATAAATGTACTAATGTTTCTCGTGATGCGATTGAGCACCACTCTGCAAAAGGATACTACCATAAGCAAAAACAAATTCACTTAATGATCACAGGTACTTACAAAGAAGAGTACGGTGATGGATCTAAGGGATGGCACGTTGAGAGAGGAGCTCCTTTGAAACCAATTGGCAGTAGAATATTAGTAATTGATACACGTAGAGATACGTCAGGAGGAAAAGATGTTGTATATAAATCAATAGATAGTACTAAGTTTCCAATTTAATTCTTATATTTGTACAAAGTGTTTTTGTAATGAACGAAAAGGGATGTCAGTTGAAAGCGATGTCCCTTTTTTTTGTGGCTATAACCTTACTTTAATGTGATTTAGGATATTATATTATGCATAAGTGGTTATATAAAGGGTAAATACACATTATAATGTGCTTTTAATGACTATTTATTTCATACAAAATAACTTAAGGAAAATAATTTATACCTTTGGGAAAACATTAATCATGAAAACAGATAAATATTACGCATCAGATCCCAAGAAAAGCGGAAGCTATACTGATAAGGGACGTGTTGAAGGAAGACCTGTTGCGACACCTACATTAGCTCAAGATATGTCTTGCGCTTGTCAACCTAAGTTTAAGTTGATGTACAAGAATACTAAAGATAAAAAATACTGCGACTAATGAAAGGTAAAGCAATTAAGAAAGCCCTAATGGAATACGAAGGATCCATGGCTGAGGAGTCATACAAATCTCCTAAAGCAAAAAAGATGCACGAGAAACGTGAGTCTAAAAAGACAGAGGCTAAAGAAAAGATGATGTCTAAGTTCAAGAAAAAGAAATAATCAAAATCAATAGTTATGTTAACACCTGGAAGATCTAATAAGATCATTAAAAAAACTGTATCTAAACCAATTTCTGAAGAGCCAAAAAATGAAGGAAGAGTTAATACAATTACTAAAGGATCTATATCAGTAATTAATAAGACTCCATCTTCTAATAAAGCTGCTCAAGAAATTAAAAGCGGTAATCCAATGACTGGATTAAATACAAAACCTTATCGTGATAAATATGAAGTTTCACCTCAATATCAAAATAAAGGTGTGAAAGAAAAAAATGGAGGAAGAAGAGGACAAAGAGCTGTTGATGAATACAAGAAACTTCCTATTAAGAAGACTACTGAGAAAGTAACATCTACAATGGCAGCAGATAAGGCCAAAGGATTAATGCCAGGAAAGCCTGCACCAGTGCCAGTAAGCAAGGCAAAACAAATGGCTTTAAATATCGCTTCTAAATTTAAAAGAGGATAAAAACAAAGACTATGCGTCAATCAAAAGACGATGTAGTTCAAAGGAGAATACTTACAACAGAGTGGAAGCCTTCACATAAAGAATTCGAATACCCAAAAGAATTCGTTGACTGGATCGATAGTATCAATTCAGGATGGCAGAACAAATTGAAGTACAAACCCTTTGACCTATATTGCGAACAAGCCAGACAATGGCTAGAAGATGATACGGTTATTACCGATCTCGACAATGAAGAAGATCAATACAACTTCTTAGCTACCGAAATCCAAAAGTGTAACGATAATACACTTTACTTCTGTAACAAATACGGATGGATTAAAGAAGATAAGGCTGAGAATGGTATGCTGCGCTACCAAGCATGGGATGCGCAAAAGGTTCTTCTATTTTTATTCGACTGCGGATACTCAATGATGATTGGTAAAGCTCGTCAGATTGGTTTTACCACAACCATGTGTCTTGCAGGAATGAAACGTGTCAACCTAAACAAATCATACTTTATTAAATTCGTTACCCACTCCAAAGACAAAGGGGTGGAGATATTCCGAGATAAAGTTAAGTGGACATATACAAAGATACCTGACTACCTAGCACAGGATGTAAAGAACTGGACCGATCAAGTAATGTCATTCGATAAGAAAGGTGATAAGAAAGGACGAGATGATGGAGGTGCATCACGATTCCAAGTAGATAGTCCACAGGTAGATGCCATCAACGGTGGTTCACCATCTGCGGTATTTATCGATGAGATTGGTCTATTCGATATCTTTGGTGAGATGATGCGTGAAGGCCGTCCTGCTTTATTTAAGTACAATCCTGAGACAGGTAAGATGACCATGCAACAGCAGTTTATTGCCTGGGGAACAGGTGGTGAAATGGACAAAGGTGGATCAGTATTCGAAGCAGAATTCAAGATGTGTCTTAGCCAATGGAAAGAAAGAAACTTTGAATACGGTATTATACCACTATTCTTTAATGCATACGCACGTAGAGGGGTAACAGATGAGCACATCAATAACGAACGTAAAGCATATCTATCTCTAGAAGGTACAAAGAAAGGTGAAATTGCTAAAGTACAGTTCCATCAGCACTACCCAATCACAATTGATGACATGTTCTTGCGTAAAGCACGTACTTTAGTGCCTATTCACACCTGTAATCAACGCCTTTCAGACATATATGGCAAAGATGTACCAATTGAGTACGGTTATTTTGAGCCAATAATGGATTTTTCACAGCCAACACCCGATTTAATTACCGATTATAGGATAATTGGGGCTAGATGGGTGAATACAAGTGGCAGAGAAGACGTATCTACATCAGCAATGGTAGTGCATCACCCACCTGATAATGAAGTATGGAAGAATAGATGGTATCAAGGGACTGACCCCATCAACTCTGAGACAGGACACTCCATGATGTGTAGTGCAATTTGGGATGCATTGACTAATTCAGTGTCTTCCGTAGTATTCCATAGGGACAGAAAGTTCAAACAGACCTATTTACAGGTACTATTACAGAGCTTATACTACGATCAGCAACGTAGAGGCGGTGTAAAAGAGCTAGTAGAGAATAATATTGGCGATATGCATGTCGATTTCCAAGAAATACACGGATTTAAAAACAAATTCACTGCAAATACGCAATTACCTGAATATTTTCAGACTTATGGTGGGAAATGGTTCGGCATTTCCAACAAAGCAAACACGGCTCCACGTATAATTGCGAAAACTGAGGAAATGATTGATGCCTACGGCATCAACATAGATGTACCATGGCTGTGGGAGCAGCTGAAGACCTTTGTTGAGAAGGATTTGAAGAGTTCTACGAGTCATAGACAGACGAGATACCAGGCAGCTGATACTAGGTACGATTATGATGATGCTATATTCGCTATTACCTTTGCATATATAAACGCTCAGTCGCATTCTAGGTACGAACCTGAGAACATACGTAACGAAGATAAGAATACGCACGTAGTGATTAGATATGTGCAGTGTAAGGAGACTAACTTCAGAATGAAGAGGGCGCGCGTGGACTCTCGCACTGGAAAGGTCTTAAAAGTTTTAGATTAAAAACAAGTATATTTGTAAAAAAATAATATTATGGCAATGATTCAAAGATCTGTTCTTACTGGAGTAGGGCAAAGAAGAAACGAGAGATATATCGTAGAGGATATTCAAGAGTTAGTAGCTGGATTAAATTCAGGTACTGGAAATCAACAAGTTCTAGGTACTAGTATTTGGGCTAACGGATTTACTATTGTAGGTGCAATTACTGAAGATATTACTTTACCAGCAGGAGCAACTGTTCAATATACTGGACCATTATTAATGTCTGCTACATTGACTATTCCTTTAGGTACAACATTAACAATAGTATAAATTTAATAGTAAAAACAAAAAATAAATAATTATGAGTCAAATTAACGTAAATTTAGTAGCTCCATATCAATTTGGAACTGTAAGTGTAAATGGAGCGCAAATTCATGCTAATGTTTCCAATAAATCACTTAAAATTAACAACGACACAAATCAAGTTTTAGGCTTAAATAATGTTGTAATTGGAATGCAAGCAGGCCAACAATTAACATCTGGTTCTAATGGTAATACTATTATTGGAATGCAATCAGGTCCAAATATGACAAGTGGAGTAAATAATACTTTAGTAGGTAATACAACTGGAAATTTCATAACAACAGGATATAGCAATACTTGCATTGGTAAACAAGCAGGAGCACTAACAACTACAGGTTATTATAATACTTCCATTGGTGATTCTGCTGGTGATCAAACAACAACAGGACAAAATAATGTTGCTTTGGGAGCTTTTAGTAATCAAGCAACTGGAGCCACAAGTAACTCAATTACATTAGGTAACGTATCTCATAATGTACTTCGTTGTGCAGTTACCGCAATTACATCATTATCCGATGCACGTGATAAGAAAGATGTAGCTCCAATCGAGTTAGGTTTAGATTTCGTAAAAGAATTGAACCCTGTTAAATTTGTTTGGGATGACCGTAACGAAGAAGGTAAGCATGACATCGCTGACTCAGGATTTATTGCACAAGACTTAAAAGCTCTTGAGGATAAATATGATGCAGCTGAAGTATTGAAATTAGTATACGATGAGAATCCTGAGAAGCTTGAGGCATCTTACGGAAGATTAATACCTGTATTAGTGCAAGCTATTAAAGATTTAGCTGCTAAAGTAGAAACATTAGGAAATAAATAGTTATGAGTCAGATAAATGTAGATATTATTCAGCCTTTTACACCAGGTACAGATGTTGTAGATGTAAATGGAGTTAGAGTATTAGGAAGTATTTCAACTTCAAGTATACAAGTTTCAAGTTCTTATAGTGCAACAACATCTCAAGATTCAGTATTAATAGGTTTTGGTGCTGCTCCAAGTGTTACAGGGCAATCTACAGTTGCTATTGGTAAATATGCAGGATTAAGTTTGACTACAGGATATACTAATGTATTAGTAGGTCAAAGTGCAGGTCAAAATATGTCTGTAGGTCTTGGAAATACATTAATTGGTCATAACTCAGGAACTCAAGTAAATGGATCAGGTAATGTAGCTTTAGGATCAAGCTCTGCTGTTTTACTTACAACAGGATCTTCAAATACATTCATAGGTTCTCAAACAGGCAGTGGTGTAGGTCCTATTTCGGGTGGATTTAATACAGTAATAGGTTATGGAGCTAATCCAAGCACAGGGACTGTATATAATGAATTCACACTTGGAAGCTCATCTGTAGCTACTCTTCGTTGTGCAGTTACATCTATCACATCTTTATCCGATGCACGTGATAAGAAAGAGGTTGAAGACTTGAATGTAGGTCTTGAGTTCATCGATGGTCTTCGACCTGTTAAGTTCGTATGGGACGATAGAGATGAGAACGGTAAGCACGATATCGCAGACTTCGGATTCATCGCACAAGACTTGAAAGCTGCTGAAGAGGCTGTAGAGATGGCTGATATCCTTAAGTTAGTATACGATGAGAATCCTGAGAAATTAGAGGCATCTTATGGTAAGTTAATTCCTGTCTTAGTAAAAGCTGTACAAGAATTGTCAGCAGAAGTTAAAGAATTAAAAAGTAAATAATTATGAGTCAGATAAATGTAAATACAATATTACCACTAAGTGGTACGAATGTAGCATTAAACGGTATTGAAGTATCAACTAATGGAACAAACAATGTAAATTTAGGAGAAGATTCGGGTCAAGCAATTACAACCGGAATCCGTAATGTTTCATTAGGTAACTTATCATTAAAAACAACAACAACTGAAACAGACAATGTCGCTGTAGGACATCAAGCTTTAGAGCTTAATGTAGGTGGTGCAAATACTGCTGTGGGGTCTTGGGCTTTAAAAGCAGCAACAAATTGTAGTCAAAATGATGCTTTTGGAGCTTATTCTTTATTACAAATAACAAGTGGAAATTTCAATTGTGGTCTTGGTGGTAATGCAGGAGGAAATTTACTAAGTGGTACAAGAAATACATTTGTAGGTACAGGAGCAGGAAGCCAATTTACAAGTACAGGAGAAGGTAATGTAGTAGTTGGAAATAGCACAGGTTATGCGTATACAGGTGGTAGTGGTGATAACAATACATTTGTTGGAAAAGATTCAGGTTGGGCTTTTTCAGGAGGTAATGATAATGTTATTTTAGGTAAATTTACTGTATCATTTGCAGGTCAAATAACAGGAAACAACAATATTCAGATAGGAACTGATTCTGTAAAAGCATCACTTACCGCAAGTAACTCAATCACTTTAGGTAACTCATCTCATAACGTACTACGTTGTGCTGTAACATCTATCACTTCATTGTCAGATGCAAGAGATAAAAAAGATGTAACTGACCTACGTGCAGGACTTGACTTTGTAAATAAACTTAGACCTGTAGAGTTTGTATGGGACGATAGAAATGAAGAAGGAAAACATGACGTTGCTGACTTTGGTTTCTTAGCTCAAGACTTAAAAGAAACTCAAGAAGATGCTGAAATGGCAGATGTATTAAAATTAGTATATGATGAGAATCCTGAGAAATTAGAGGCTTCTTACGGTAAACTTTTACCGATTATGGTTAAAGCTATCCAAGAATTATCAGCAGAATTAAAAGCTCTTAAAGCAGAGAAATAATATTCTCTTCGTAAGATTGATTTTGAACTAGGTCTTTATTGAGGCCTAGTTTTTTATTTTCCCAAACAATTCCATCTTCACCGCAAATTACAACATTGTATTGATCAGCTATAGACCAGAAATAGCTTTTCTCTTTCTTATTCATATGCTTGCAAGATAGTCGCTGATACATAGGCATATCTTCTAGTAATCCTTTGTTTAGATTAACCCAGTACAAGTGATACTCAGGTACTTTTCTGTCGTATTCAAATGCTGTAGAGGTATAAGACTTGATGATGAAGTGTTGAGTCCCATTGTTTAGGACCTGTCTTAATTTGTTGCTTGAGTACGAAGAAGAGGTACTCATAATGTGAAGATTAAATTCAATTTGTTGCTTTTTATGAAACAAATATATAAATTATTCGTTACACAACAATAGGTTCTGTTTCTTCTAATAATTCTTCTAGTGCTGCTTCTAGCATTTCATCTTCATCAGTATACGGTCTGAATCTATTCGAAAGAAAGTATTGATAGATAGAATCCTCAGGTAAATCAATCTCTGCAAGCTTATAGCCTATTGTCATATGCTGTCTTGCTAAATACTTTGCATCTACCACGGTGTAGATTTCTCCTTTACCTATCCAAAGTTGAGGAGGAAAGCCCATTGGGCAAAATCTGTCATTTACACATACTACTCTAAATTGTTCCATACCAACAAAAATAAAAAGCCCCCCATTGAGTGTATGTTGGCAGTATTGGAGAATAGGGGGCTAGTATAACCTTTAAATTTTTTCTATGCTTGTGTGCCAACACTCTGCAAATCTAGTAATCATTTTTTAATCTCCAAACTATTTCTGAATTTTTTTTAAAAAAAGAAAAAGAAAAATAAGAAAAGAGAAAAAGAAAAAAAGAAGCAAAAAAAGAAAAAGAGAAAAGAAAAGATTAACTATATATTCGTATATACTACGTATATACTCACATATACTTAATCAAAAAGAAAAAGAAAAAACCCAAACCCATAATTTTTAATATAAATTTTTGTTTACATTTGCAGAGAACTACACGGTGTAGTTAATTAATTTTAACCAACACAGACTTCGGTCAGTGAAAAACAAATTATTATGATTACTTTTAAATTACCAGTTATCAATGCTGATTCAGCGTTGATTCTAAACACTCCAGTTGCGGCTACAGACGTAGTTTTAGCTTCAGGACGTTTGAGCATCAAAGACGAGTCTGGTGCTACAGCTTTGAAAATCAAAGTTTCTGACCTTTTAGGTTTCCGTTACACTGCTAACGCAGCTGGAACTGCTAACGTTGTAAACGTAACTTTGACAGGTATCACATTGGTTAACAACGGACTTTATTCGTTGACTGTTTACGCTCCATACGTACAAAACTTCTTCGGAGGAGGTCAAGAAACTGGTGCTACTTATCAAACTCGTACTTACACAGTTGGTGCTGATTCTACAGCTACAGTTGATGAGATCGGTGCTTTATTTGCTGCTCGTATCAGTGCTGATGTTAATGCTTATTTCACAGCTACTTACACTGCTGGAACTGACATTCTTGCAATCACTGCTGATAACGCAGGATTTGGTCCATTAACAGTTAACGCTCCTGCTGGTGCTACAGTTGCTGATGCTACTGCATGGGTTTCTCCTGAAGGAACACCTGCTCAAGTATTATCTCAAGTAAACATCGCTACTTACGTTACTGCTGCTGGTTACCAAACATACGAAATCATGTACCGTAAATCAATCAAACATAACATCGTTAACGGTCTTGAGGTTGTTAAACCTGTTACTGCTTTGGTTTACTTGAATACTGCTGATGCTGGTACTGCTGCAACTGTTACAAAATTGACTTCAGTTTTGAACGGTTCTTACACTCCAGTTGCTGATTTCTTAGGATGTCCAGCTGTATAATTAAATTTTAATTATCTTTGTAGGGTAGGTATCAAAAGTGCCTACCCTTATTTTTACTAATTTTATGGCAGAGAAAGAAGTTGAATTGATCATCTTTGGAATGGAAGGAGACGGAGATCTAAGATTAGAATATCCTGAACTAGCTGACGTAGATGAATTTAAAAGCCTGAAGGCAAAAGAGGTAAGACTCTGCTGGTTACTAGGAAACAGAACAAGTCCTATTTACAGTTTGAGCAAAAAAGAGAGAGTTGTTAAAGCTCTTGAACTTACTTATGGTAAGGATTATGCTATTAGAAAAGATTTGGGAGGCATAATAAATGGAGATCTCCCAGACGAAATTGTTGCTGGCATCAAGAAGATGGAATCTTTTAATCCTGAATACAGGTTGAGAGCAAAGTTGATGAGTCAGTATATGTTTGAAGTATTAAATGAGATGATTGTCCTTGACTCGGTAACACTAGCAGGGATGGACATTGACGAAAAGAAAAAGTACACTGACCTAGTGGTTAAAGTATACGGAGAGCTTCCTCAGATGGTAAAAACACTTGAATCATCATACGGAGCTAAAGTTGTCGAGAGAAAAACTAGAAAGCAGGTACTTGTAAAAATTAATGACGTACTGAAGTGATATGAGTTACATGTTTAGCACAGGGAGACAAAGACCTAATAAGTTAACCTCCAAAAAAGATAAAGATTACCATAAGGAATATGCGAAATATTGCCTTGCCATAATGAGTAATTACATCTACCGCAGATACATTAACAAATGCTTAATCAACTGGTCTTTCTTTAAAGGGCAAGATGGTCAATGGATATTCGAAGAGGATATCGAGGCTTTCTTCTTGGATGAATCAGGTGATGTACGTAATCGTCTTAAGTGGACAAAGAACGTAATCAAGCCAATGGTACAACAATACATTGGTAACGCTATTCGATTGGGTTATGATGCAAAAGCAAATTGTGTTTCTGATTTTGTAATTAATAAAAGAGAAGCTGAATTAGGTAAATTAAAATCACTTCAAAAAGTAGCTGAGGCATTACCATTCTTTAAAGACATTATAAAAGAAAATGCTCCAATTCAAGATACAGAAATGGAGACAGAAGAGTTATTCTACAATACATTCGTAGAAAACTATGAAAAGGATATTAATAACCTAATGGAATTTATTGCTAATGAAGTTAATATCGATGAATTAAAAACTCAGATTACTCGAAACTTAGCAATTTGTGGATTAGGAATATACAAGGGATATGAAGCTAATGAGAACTACGCTGCTGAGTCCATCAATCCATTGTTCTTCATGTGGGATATGTCGGCTAAAAAACCTGATTTATCTGATGCTGAATTTATGGGGGAATGGTATTATATGGATAGCCCGACTATTTTCGAAAGATACCAACACTTAACAAAAGATGAGAGAGAAGCTATTGAGCAGTACTCTAATCATACGAACCAAAACAATATGCATAAGATTGTTAATGGTATCTATACTATCCCAGGTGGTAAGGTTCCTACGTATGAAACATATTGGAAAGATGTTGAGAGAAGAGAATATGGATGGGTTCTAGATGAAGCTGGATATCCATATTACACAATGATCAATAATGAAGATTCTATTTATACCGATAAAGATTTAGTTGAGCCTCAGACTGAGGAGCATAAAAAGAAAATGGGTAAAAGTAAGAAACAAACAATCTATGTTGATGTCCTTCGTTATTGCATCATGATTCCTCAAGAGGAAATTGGTTATGGAGATATCATTCTTGAGTACGGTGTACTTCCTTACCAAGAGAAACAATTATACGATCCAGCTAACGTAAAATTTCCGTACAAATGTTATACTTACATCTACGATAGAGGAGAAGTATTAACTCCACTTGATGACGTTATTGATCCACAGCGTTTCTTGAACAGAACATTATCTGTTGTTGAATCTCAAATGGCTAACATGCGTGGTTCAGGTACAGTTATTTCTAAATCTGCTGTTGACGATAGAGATGGTGAAGCAGATATCACGCGTAACATCAACTCATCTAAACCAATCTTCGTAGATACTGACCGAGTTGGATCAGTTCAGAATGCTATTGGTACATACGGAACAAATATTGGCTCAGGTACACTTCAGATGTTCCAAGTTATTCAATCTGTACAACAATCTATTCAGGATGTTACAGGTGTGAATGAGGCGATGACAGGAACTCAAGGTGGTGGAGATATGCTAGTAGGAGTTGTTGAAGCTCAAATCCAAAGAGGATCTTTAGTACAAGAACCATTCTATTGGGCATTGACATCTATCTTACGTCAGGCATATGAGCATATGGCAACTGTAGGTAAGGCAATCTATCACGATAATCCTCGTAAATTGGCGATGATGGTAGGTGATGAAGGATTGTCAAGAATTACGATTACAGAGGATCATTTACTTCAGGACTATAGAATATTCATTAAACGCTC